>Ga0315555_1000002_pt1 | contig 177407 bp, 140 predicted proteins | sample SalMarSW160380MG_FD_202113 | JGI IMG/M metagenome (GOLD analysis project Ga0315555, IMG submission 202113) | Salt marsh sediment microbial communities from the Plum Island Ecosystem LTER, Massachusetts, United States - Salt Marsh Sediment SW1603-80 ... | reverse complement strand
TGCTTGTTGGCGATTCCCGCCCAGTACACTTCCAAATTATCATCGGTGAGCTTCCTGCAAATGTTGTTCAACAGAAGTGCGTCAGGTTCATCGGTTGAGATTATTAGTTTTCCGGCAGGCCCGGAATATGAGCGTGCCTGAACAAGCAGTTTATCAATAACGTTCTGCGTAACAGTCTTGACATATAGATTGGAAATCACATAGCCGGTAACCAGCATCAACACCAGTATGATGCCAGACATGTAAAGCGAGAATTCAAGTCTAATAGACCTTCTGAATTGGCTGGCTTGGGGCCACTGTCGAGGTAGGACATTGTTGTTACTGTTGGTCATATGACAACTCTTTCAGTTTCCGTATTTCTGTCTCAGCTCGATTTATGAAGTTTCTAATCTCACTATTATCAGGATCTAATTGTATCGCCTTCTTCCAAACAACGACAGCTTCCTGAAGCTTATTCTTGCCGTAGGACTCCACGCCTACGAACTTATATGCGTTGACGAGGTATTTTCTAACCGACAGATAATTCGGGGCCAGTCGCTCAACTTTTTCCCAATGCCCAATCGCCTGTATCAGGTCACCCTTCTTGAACAACTCCTGGGCCGTGTTGTAAACGAAATCGATCTCTTTCTGCAGCTCTGCGCTGAGGGGTTCACGGGTGCCCGTAGCCACCATCGAGGGTTCATCGGAAGGACGGTCAATCCGACTGGTGATGCGATTTCGCAAATCCAGACACCACTGATGGCCTGGGAATAGAACCAGGGCGGAGTCCAAAGCAGCCATAGCTGCATCAAAATCCTCACCACTATAGGCGGCTGAGGCAATGGCTCGCCATTGCTCGAATTCCGCTTTCACACGCGCCCGCTCCACCCGGTTATCTTGTGGGGCCAATTCGCTGAGGCCCCCGATAATGACCAGAGCTTGCTCAGCCTTTCCGTAGCTAAGCAGAGAATCAACAACCCTTAAGCGATTTTGGATGGCATCCTCATGCGACAATGACCGATCAATAGCTGTACTTACTTGCTGAGCTAATCTGGCGGCTGAAGTCGAGTTGGGCACCTCTGCCAAGGCCAGATCCGTAAAGTACTTGGCCGCCAGGTAATCGCCTGCGTCATATTTCACCTGAGCTGAATCCATATGTTGTCTGAACCGCTGCTTCCGTGTGACGTCATTAAGACGTCGTTGTACCTCCACAGCAAGGTCATAAATGTGAGTTGTATCGACATTGCTGCCTCTAGCCAAGAACAGCGCCCGATCAAAATGGCTGCTGGCCTCAACAAGGTCACCGGCTTCAAGTAATTCCTTGCCGGATTGCACAAGCTTGGAGATCATCTCACGATTTCGGGCCACAAGGCGTTCACTCATTAGGTTGTTGAATTCGACCTCGCGATGTCTGGCCCTGATTTTGCGCTTTTCAGCCAATGGCTTGCCAAAAGCCGTTGTGATGCTAAACATGTGAAGGCTACCTAAATCGCGGTCGACCAGAGCGTAATCAAATTTGATTGCTTTATGACCTAGACCCACGCCAAAGGAAAACCGGCTATCCCGCACTCCACCGCGCAAGTGCAAGAGATCTTTGAAACCATACTCAATTCCAACAGCTAGCCTGGGATCAGACCAGTCAATCTTGGTTAGGCTAGCTGAGACCGTTGCCAACTGGTCCCACTTCGGATTAGGTACTAACCCGATAGAAATACCAGCGTTAGCCGTGAGAGGATAGTTAATGCTCTCATCGGCCAGCTTAAAACTCGGTCGTATGAGATTTCTTCCATTGAGCGCAATCGTAATATGCTGCAGCCGCTCAAACCTAGGCTCAAAACGCCTGCCTATTGATAGATTAAGTCCGGGCGACGAGGTGGCGCTGTAATTGTCCAGGGAATGGTGCTCAATGGTAAGCGCTAAACCAACGTCATAGCCTGATACCGTCCGACCGTAGGCAAGATAGAAACCAAGGCGGTTATCATCAATTTCACCCAGCAACAGGTTACCAGCATCCCGCTTTTCTATCCCGCCAATACCAAGACGAAAGATGCCCATCCCAACAACACCAAAATCTAGGGTTGGCACAACTAGGCCGGCATATTGATAAGCCACGTCCGAATCATATAGCCTGCTGTGAAAGCCGCTCAGAGTGAAACGCTCCGCTCGTGCCAGACGGGATGCATTCCAGAAAGGAGCGGTGGCAGCATCACTAACGGCAATTCCAGCTCCGCCTAGCGCAAGGTCACGTGCTCCCGCGCCAAAGCTGAAGGGGGACACAGTCCCGCCATCATAGGAGGCAACTACCGACGTCACCGGTACCAGAAGGCAGAATATGAATCCCATTGCCCGCTTCATCTTATCACCGCAATCTTCCTTCTGTAGCTCTCTACTCTGCCGGAGCCGTACCTGGCGGTAATGCGGCAGAAATAAGTCCCGGGAACAACCTCGCGTCCTTTATCATTGACACCCGACCAGACATCACTTCGGTGAGAAGTTGCCTCACGGAGTGCATTCATGGCTATCTGTTTCACTGCTTTCCCGGTTATGGAAAAGATCTCAATATCGACATGAGCATCTTCGGTCAGTACATACCCGATTGTTGTTTGTTCACCCCGAGCTGGATTAAACGGATTGGGATAATTCGTAAACGACTTTTCCAAACTTGCGGAGGACACCGATATCTCAGCGGACAACAAGGGATAGGACTGGCCCGCCAGTGTTGGATAGACAGTGTTGAGTAGGTTCTTATCGGAGATATCAATAAATGAAGAATCGGCAAACCTGATGACGTAATTGCCCATAGTCGCGCCGTTCTTGACATCGCACGTTATGGCCACCGAACAACTGGCACCTCTTACCAGATCATGGTCACTTTCAAGTGGCAGCAGTAGACTATCGTTCACGAGGCTGGTGTCACTGGCTACAAGCTGGTTGTCCAAAAGAATGTGGACAGCATCAAAAACTTCACCTCCCGTGGCGGGAGAAAGACCGGCTGTGGTACGTTTCAGAATCTGTCCACGAATACCCTTGATGCTCACATCCCCCTGAGCCGTGGGGCTGTCGTACTCCAAGTCACCGTTGAAGATAGTCAGACCCGTCTGTCCCGGAAACGCAATCTGCACGGGAAGCGACTGGGATTCGATACTGGGGCGTCCGGCCGGCAAAAAGATCTCGGTGATACCAGTGACAAACGGGAAGGAGGCACCACATCCGCTGGCTGGCGAGAAGCCCGGATTGCGAGTGGTATCGGTAGCGTCACTGAGCAAAAGGGCTTTGTCTGCAGCTGCCAACAGGACAAAATGATCGTATGGTGCATCGGCTTCAATATCAGCCACCAACTGGAGAACGACACCATCACCTGGATCGATTATCAGTCCGGTATCGCTGAAGTTGAACACGACCGACCCACTGTACATCTGAACAAACGGCTGGTATGTAGTCGTACCTCCCGATACAGAAAACCCTATCCGATCAAACAAGCGATCGGGGTCCAGTGGCTTGCCGAGGCTATCGAGAACACTTACATGAGCGCTGTTCAATCTAATCGAGGAGTAACTCTCAGCCACCGGGTATTGGAGAGAATACTCTATTAGCTCCAGTGAATCGGTTCCACCGACAATAGAAAAAGGCAAAACTGACTTCACACAGAATTGCGGATCTACCGCTGGCTGTTTCAGCTCCGCCCAGCCGGTAGTGATGGGAAAAGCTGACCCAGTGGCCAAGATCAAGGTATCGGTAATTGCTTTCAATAACGAGCCTGAGCCGAGATCCCGTACTACAAAGCAGGTGCTGTCTGAAATACAAAGACTGAAACCTGCAATGCCCGACTCGTATTTTGTTGAGGCTACAATCTTGATAGAATCAATCCCGCCGGGGTTCAGCGTAAGTGGCGAGTTCAATTATATGTCAATCAGAGTAGTATCAGTTTCGATACCGGTTAGCTGGCCGATAACGATCTGCTGTTTTGTAAGTTTGATCTCGCTGAACAAGTCTGACACGGTTATTGTACGGGATGAATCATCCAGGAACTGAAGCGACAGACCCGTAAGCTGGATCTGTGAACTACTCATCGATCCCGGATGCCGTAAGTTCAATTGCAGTAAGGGGACATCTTCCTGCCCATAGTTCACTGTTTCACCAAGCAAGGAAACATATGAAACAGCCATCTCCTGGGAGGGATCGTCAATGCGACACGACGCCGTTCTTAAGGGGAACACCACTGTTGAGTCAATGGTTACCGGCTGCAAGGTATTCTCATCGACAAGCGATACTGCGCTCGCGTCGTCAAGGGCAAGTGCGAAACTGCTTGCTGAAGCAACCGTATCGATGTCTACCAGTAATGAAAAACTACGTTTCTGTCCGGGAGAAATAATCACTGGCTCGGAAAAGGTCAATGAAACGGTAGATTGAGATGGAACGCTCTCCAGGATGGACAAATTAGTGTATCCAGTTGCCAGAACCATTCGACTAAAGACTTCGCTGGCTGGCAGCGGAGTTCCTGAACCATCCTCAACATTAAGACGAAGACTGTCGAGACGCAGAGATGCCGCGGTGGTCAGAGTCTCCGGGTGATTGATCTTTATAACCAAGGGAAAGACATTTATCTGGCCCTTGGTCACCGCGGTTGGAATCGAGTTGACCAATTGCACCAGCACATTTGCCGGTGGGAATTGTATAACTACTGAGCCAGTTTGTATTGTAGCCGATGAATCCGGGACAGTCGGGGCTATGGCACGGACTTGCCAGGAAATCTCTCCCGGCTGGTTTGCAGTATAATAGAACACAAAATCGGTTGACTCTCCTCCCCCTAGATCAGTCGGACCCGAGGCACTGCCGTCCAGGGAAACAATAGCAGGGTTGTCAACTCCCACGATCAATCCGACCACACTGTCCATTGGTGTTGCCAAAACGTTCTTCGCAGTGATTCTTACCTCAATAGTCTGCCCCACCGAATAAGTCTCGTTACGAGGCAAACAGGATACTCGCAATCCAGAGTTGGAAATCGTGAAGGTGTTTGTGGAAATCAAAGGAGCGTCGTACGGGCCGTCATTAGCAGATGCAAACTGACAACCGTTCTGGGGTATGGTGCCCTGGAAGGCTGCACCAGGTGTGGCTAACACGGCCACGTCACCAACCGCAAAAAGAGTAGGAAGAGCATCTGAGACTACTTCGATTCCCACACTGCTAATATTCCACACTCCTGCTGAATAGGTGAAGGCACCAAGCATAGAGTCTGTACTCTGCCAGACGCTATCGCCGTCGGTATCAAGCCAGAGTTCCAGCGAGGCAATATCACTCGAGGTCGCATCCTTTAGGTTCACTAATGCTACCGATTCTAAAGTATCAATCTGGTCACCATTGCTGGCCGGTCGAAATGCTAACAGCGTGACTGAAGTATCTCCCGGATTGAGCGTTCGCGCCGTCAATGGTAGTATCTCGTACTGAGCGCTGACAGACCCATCTATGATTAGATAACCGCCACTTACAAGCGGAAGATCGCCATTGATTATGACCGGTTCGGAAAAAGTGAAGTCGGATGCACCGGCAATTGAAACCGTCAGGCTATCCGAATCAATCCCGTCGATAGGAATGTCAACGGCTGCAAAGAAATATGAAAGCGATTCCGGAGGCAGTTGGATATCCAATCCGGACAATTGTAGCCTGCCGTTGGAAAAATATCCGCTGGCAATCAGCGAATCATTGCTAAGAGTTCTGTTGTGGTCAGAATCATAAAACAGGGATACCTGTCCAAGTTCATAATCCGCAAATGCCTCATCGGAAAGACTGTGTGATATATTAGCTAGGGTGATCGCCTGAAGCGATTGTGTCTGGCCGACGTAGCCATTATATAATGCGAAGGTTAAGATGACATTGTCGGAACTTCCAGGTAGCGCTGCCAGCGACTGCGCAGGAATGGAAATTGCGGTAACCCGATTGGATGGGAAGACCAGATGAGCTTCAGGATTGCTTACGGCGTCATCATCCGGTCCGGTAGCGCCGGACCAATATAGCGCTCCCTGTATAGGAATTCCAGACTGTAGCGTTCCGCCTGTGAACTGCTCGCTCGTGATATCAACGACTACCAAGAATCGAGTCGTACTGTTAACCAGCGGATGAGCCAGATTGGTCAACTCCCAGTAGCCTTCCTTGTACACAAAGCTTCCCAGGAGATCGTCATCAGGTGAGAAACCATTACCCGTAGCATCACTATAAAGACGGACAGACTCCAATGCTTCCAGCTCGTTGATAGTGCCTGCGTTGGTCAATCTTAGACTTCGAAGCTGGTCTGTGGCGTATCCATTTCGAGGTAGCTCAAAGTCAAGTACCAATTGATCTGTCTGTGCTCCGAAGAGAGTAGCGCCCTCAATTTCATTTACAACTATGCCCGCGGCAGGAAAAGCATTTATACTATGGTCATTCTCATTCTTCAGAGGAAAGCTACCGGTAACCTTTATCGATTGACTAAAGAAAATAGCCGTTGAGTCGGACAAGCCAGCATTTATCAAGTTTCCATTCTTGCTGTTCTGAAGATTCATGAGGGCGACTACTGATAAACCGACAGAACCTCCCTCACCGGGGAGTGTAAGACCGCTGGTTTCAAGAGTCGCAACTCCGTCTATCACAGTTCCAGCGGCTAAAAGGGAGTCAGATGGACCGAGTGTTGAGTAATCACCATCACGGTTATGGTACACCAGGAAACTGTCTACCTGGCTGTCAAGTTGTTCCTGCGAAGCACCGTCCGGATCGACCGCAAAGAGACTCACTCTGATACTGTCTAAAGTAACTGGCGTGGTGTAACCATTCGTCAGCTCAATGCCAGTTAAGGGACCCGAATACTCTCCCGGAATGAGACTTAGCGATGGAACAGACACCACGTCCACTGACATGGCTTCCGAGCTTTGAATTTCAATGGTATCTACCGGCTGAAGGGACGAGTCAATTGGTCCGTCATTGTCAGAGAGCATCTCGACCCCGTTCTTTGGGATGGTCAGCGCCAGGGTAGCTCCGTTAACGGGATAGCTCGATAGCTTTACACCAACGTGAAATCGAGTTGTTAGTTCGGTAAGTGAGACCGCCAGCCCGCTTCTAATCCACCGACTACCGGTAAAGACCAATTCGCCCAGAAGGGTTTCCTCACTGCGCCCACCCCAGGTGCCGTTGCCGTCATCGGAAAAAAGAAACAGCGAGTCGATGTCACCGGCTGAAGCAGTGCCCATATTCACCACGCTGAAGCCCTGAAGCGTATCCTCGCGGTAACCGTTGCGGGGGATATCAAGTACCAGGACATTGTAAACCGTGTCTCCGGGGCTCATAGAGGTGAGTCCTGTGCTCGTAAGTGATAGTTGATCCGTCACCAGCCCGTCAATTATACCATACCCAAAGGAATTCATAGTGTCCGGTCCGTCAATTGCGGTGCTATCACTCGTCAGGATATCGGTAGCCGGCAGGAGGAATACGTCAAGCGAGTCACCATCGTGCGGAAACCGACTGACTTTTGCACCAACAAGGAAGGTCCGCCCGGTTCCGGATGCAATGGTCAGCGGCGAAAACGATAGAGAACAAACTTCCGAGGCGGCCTCCACGGCCGTGATAAGGCTGTCGGATACCGTAAGTAGCGAGTCGTTGTCAGTATCGACCCACAAGCTAATGGAGTCGACATCGGTTAGTCTCTCCGCAGGGCTCCCGGTCCCTCGGGATGCATCGCGTAGAGTGACATTGGTAATAGCCTTGTCTGAGTCAAAATAGTTGTTTATGCGGAACGAGAGAATAGAGGGAGAGGCTTGGTTGGGATGGACAAAAGTGATTCCAATGGGAATGGCTGTCAGGTATAATGACTCAACACCGATGGCCCCGCTGGTGGCGGTCATGGCGTTGATGCTGCTGGTAACGGCTACACTACAGACTCCCGGCGCGCTTGCCACGAACAATCCGGTTGAGTCGATGTTGCCGATTCGATCCGTTGCTCCCCAATCCAGAGAACCCACATCAGTCAGGTTGGAGTCTGCATCTCGGCCGATGGCAGAAAATTGTACTGAGTCGCCTATGCCTATAGTGGCTGTATCGGGAGAGACAACCAGTTGTGCCAGGGCACCCGCTATACAGGTAATCACTCCTGTTGTATCTGAAAGCGTAGGCCCTTTGAATACTACTACCTGACCGCTACCCAGCTTGTAAAGCTGCAAAGTTGTCGATGTCCCCCCACTGGGTGATATCCCCCCAATAGAATCCAGCCCAATTAAGGTCCAGTTGACTGCGACGTCACCAAAGAGGCTATCTCCGGAATCGTAACCGCGACAGTAAAGGGTTGTGGTGTCATTATCAGTTGTTAAGGTCGTGTCGCCAAAAGACGTGCCGTCAAACCATTCAATTCGTATATGGTCCAACGTACCGGCGGATATTACAGTCACCTGGCCAGAATCAGACATGGAAACTTGATATATAGCCTTAACATAATTATCCGGAGGTGACAACTGGTCACCGGCAGTATAAAGCCCTCCAATTGTAATTGAACCGGCAGGATCGGTTGTAGACCATGCAACCGAGTCGGTTAGATCCTTGACAAAAGTTGAGCCGGCATCGTATCCGTATGCTGCGTACTGAACCGACGTTAGCTCCTCAACTACATTACTGGGTGGCAATACGTCGATATAGGTAACCGGCGCAGGAGTCACCGTGATTGCTACTACTTCTGTATCAGCCAACTCTCCATCGCTAACTATGAAGTTCACATTATAGACACCTTCCTGAGTATAATCGGGGTTGAAATTAAACGTCCCGGTGCCATCACCGTTGTCGACAAAGGTGGCGTTGGTGGGCAGGTTCTCAGCGGTAAGTGTTGGTGTGGTGCCGTCAGGGTCAGAAGCAGAAACCCCAAAGTTCAGATTCTGGCCCTCTTCTACTGACTTTGAACCGATTGAAGCCAATACTGGCGCCTGGTTGATGTCATTTACAGTTATCACTACGACTTCGCTGTCAGTTGCAGAAGAATCGTCAGTGGCATAGAAAGTTACATCGTAGACTCCAGATTGTAAGAAGCTCGGTGTCCAGTCAAACGTCCCTGTTCCGTCGCCGTGATCGACAAATGTTGCCCCAGAAGGTAAAAGCGAAGTAGTTAAAGCTGGGATTGATTCTATATCAGTCGCAGATAAGTCAAAGTTGAGATTCTGACCCTCGTCCACCGACTTGGGACCGATAGGGTCCAAGATGGGTGCCTGATTGCCTGGAGGGATAAACTCAATTGCGCCCATGTCCGGTGCGCTGCCAAGATACGTATACCCAAGATCAAGACCTGAGTCTATAGCTGGCGAACCCGTCTGCAGGGAGAAATCACCCCCCCCGGGATCAACAAACAGAGGGTCAGCCACTATACCGCCGGCAGAATCAATGACCCCATTGGTATAATCAGATGAATTCAACCACAGCAGGTTGAAACCGCAAACGACCTCTTCCTTACCTCTGATGCCCTCATTGTTACCGACGCTGATGTTGTTGAAGATCCGCCCTGTGCTGACCCCGCCTTTGTAATGAATTCCCCGGTCGCCGGAGTAATAGACGGTGTTGTGATATATGTTGTTGTAATTGCCGTCGTTTTCAATTCCATCATCGCCGGTGTTGGCTATGACGTTTCTGAGCATCAGATTGTAACTGCCGGTGACCTTGATCCCTATCTTATCAATGTCATGTATGTCACACTGGGTAATAGTGCACGAATCTGCTACAAGCTCGATTGCATGATCCTTTGTGTTGGTAAGCTCCAGACCTTCGATAATAGCATGGTTGCTGTCAACCAGCAGAATAGTAATGGATTGGTTGTTGGCGTCGATGACCGCGCTGCCTGTACCATACTTTCGATATACGACCGGAAGCACACTGGTAGCGTGAGTTTTCAACTGAATACTGCTTGAAGGTAAGTAGGTACCGGGTAGAATATTGACTGTATCACCGGGTACAAGCAACTCCTTCTGGTCGCCATTGTCGATTGAGAGCCAGGCAGTGGTAGAATCCAGGCCGTTGCTATCATCATCGCCCGACGGCAAGACATAGTAATTCGTTCCCGCTGTCGGCAGAGCTAGGAATAATACCAGTAATATGCCGATTGCTGCTCTGCGCATAGCCATATATGAGGGAATCACTTTATAGTAGTATTTGTCGGCTTATTCTTGTAATTCTCCAATGGCCAGGACAGCCTTGATATCAATCTCAGTGTCCACTGGGAGCCTCTGTTTTGAGTGGTCCATGGTTGTCTTAATCCAACGCACAATCTTCGGATGTTCTTCGGCTCCGTTCAGCTACTTCCAGAACTTCTTGACCCCAGCTCTGTAATCCCGCTTGCTCCTTCGTTGTTTACTCGTCTTGCGTAGTCATGTGGGATGATTTCCTTGACCACGGCTGCCTTTGTGCTCTCGTCTTTTCAAAGCATGCAGACGTACCAGTCCGGCATCAACGCCCTATGTAAGAGCTGACACCAGACTATCATGCCCACTTTTAATGTTGGTAGGTGAGCTATTACTTGCTTGAGCGAGCTTTTATGTCCTTTCCGCCCAGAGAATAAACCAAGATTTTTTAACAATTTTTTAACAGCGAAAAGCACGGGGCGGAACACAATTAACGACAAGGAGTTAGGCCTATCTTATAGAAACGCTTGAGGTTAGCCAGAACGCCACTACCAATCCCTTCCTCTCCGCCAGACAGGTCAGGTCTGTTCTGTACCTCGCATATATCGATGGGTTTCTCCTATGTCAGTAAGGAAACAGTCGACATTGGTTTCAGATTCCTTGCAAGCACGGGCTGTGTTGCACTTTGTGCTTACTGATAGCAGATCGTCCTTGAATCAGAAGTGATTGGTGGACGCCGCATATTCGCGGGTGTTAACCCGATCAATTGCTCCACAGATACCGGCCTTTGTTGCCAATATCGCTACCAGACCACAGCAGCTTCGACCTTCCTGATATCCTTATGGCAAAAAGGACTTGAGGCAAAGAGGGGTTGTTAGTATAATCCCACCAACAGTATCACGGTTAGGCACTTATGTACGACAAACAACGGACAGTCAAACGGGAAATCTCAATGTCAGGGGTAGGTCTTCATACCGGTAACAACTGTACAATGACCTTTAAGCCGGCCCCGCCGGACACCGGCATCCGTTTCGTGCGCGCCGACCTGCCCGAGAAACCCTCGGTTATAGCGGATATCGACCACGTGGCCGATATCTCCCGTGGAACGACGCTCCAGGACGGCGAGGCGAAAGTGTACACAGTTGAGCATGTGCTGGCTGCCTTCGCAGGCCTTCAAATCGACAACATGATTGTGGAGCTCGACAACAATGAACCCCCGGTCGGCGATGGTTCTGCCAGGCCATATGTCGACAAGCTCCTCGAGGCCGGCATCGAAAACCAGGAGGCCGACAAGGTTTACCTTGAAATCGATACTCCCATGGCCTACAACGAACCGGAGCGTGCCGTTGATCTGGTGGTAACTCCGTCGGATGAGCTTCGCATCACTTTCATGATTGATTACAAGAACCCGGCTCTGGGGACGCAGTACACCACCCTGGTCGACCTGGAGAAAGAATTTGTCGAGGAGTTCGCTCCAGCTCGAACGTTCTGTTTTCTTTCGGAAGTGGAAATGCTCAAGGAAGCCGGTCTCATTAAGGGTGGCGGTCTTGACAACGCCATTGTAATCTATGACTCCGACCTCGGCCAGGTGGAAGTCGACCGAATCAAAAAGGCTCTGGGGCTCAAAGAAAAAGCATTTGTCGGTAAGACAGGCATTATCAATGACATTCCCCTCCGCTTCTACAATGAACCGGTGCGCCATAAGGCGCTCGATCTGCTTGGCGATTTATTCCTCATTGGGGTTCCGTTCAAGGGGCACATACTGGCTGCCCGTTCTGGTCACAAAGCGAACGTAGCCCTGGCGAAAAAGATGAGTGAACTGTATAAAAAGAAGAAAATCGCCGGTCGCTACACCAAGAAAAACAGCGGAGCTTTCTTAGACATCAACTCCATTCTAAAAATAATGCCCCATCGCTATCCCTTCCTGCTGATCGATCGCATCATCGATCTCGAACCGGACAAAAGGGTGGTAGCCATAAAGAATGTAACCATCAATGAGCCATTTTTCCAGGGGCATTTCCCCGGCCACCCGATAATGCCCGGAGTGTTGATTCTTGAAGCAATGGCCCAGGCGGGCGGCGTACTCCTTTTGAATGCCATCCCCGATCCGGAAACGAAATTGGTTTACTTCATGGCTGTCGATAACGCCAGGTTCAGAAAGCCGGTAATGCCGGGGGATCAGTTGCGTTTTGAGTTGGAGATGCACACCTTCCGACGCAACACCTGCAAGATGTCCGGGAAGGCATTTGTGGAGGATAACCTTGTCGCCAGCGCCGATTTTATGGCCATGGTGATAGACCGATGAACGCGATCCATCCCACAGCTATCGTTTCACCAAAAGCCGATCTTGCCGACGATGTTGAGGTTGGGCCACATACTATCATTGAGGAAAATGTCAAAATCGGCGGCGGGACGAAGATCGCCTCTTCGGCGCTTCTGGCCAGCGGCGCCACACTCGGCGGCAATGTTGAAGTGCACCACGGCGCTGTTATCGGCACGAAGCCACAGGATTTGAAGTTTGCCGGTGAGGTAACACAGGTCATAATCGGTGATGGAACTGTCGTGCGCGAGTATGCTACAGTCAATCGTGGCACCAAAGCCTACGGCACCACCACCGTTGGTAAAGAGTGCATGTTGATGGCCTATTCGCACGTCGCCCATGACTGCATCCTGGGTGACCATGTCATCATAGCCAATGCCGTCAATCTGGCGGGGCACATCGAGGTAGGGGATTATGCCGTTCTTGGCGGTGTGTTGCCGGTGCATCAGTTTGTCAAGATCGGCGCTCATGCCATGATCGGTGGGGGCTTCCGCGTGCAGCAGGATATCTGCCCCTATTCGCTGGTGGCCGGTTATCCGCTGAAGGTAATGGGGATAAACGCTGTTGGGTTGCGGCGCCGGGGATTCAGCAGGGAAGCAATAAAAGAACTTGAAAGAGCTTTCAATCTCCTGTTTTTCAGCGGCCTGAATACATCCCAAGCGGTGGAGCGCATAAAGAGTGAAATCGAGCTCATCCCTGAGGTACAGGAGATTTTGGATTTTATTGAGCGTTCCAATAGGGGAATTGTCAAATAGCTTTGGAGCCAATCAGCCGTATTCGATAGCAGCTATGGATGTCGATTCGATAGTAAAAATCTTGGATTCACTCAAGTGGCCATTGACTGTAGTTATCTTGGTGGTGTTCTTTGTGTTGGCCTTTCGCAAGGAGGTCGCAGAGGTTATCACACGATTGTTTCGTATAAAATACAAAGGCTTTGAGGCAGAATTTAACAAGAATATGAAAAGAATTGAAAAAGGAATTGCAAGAGTATCTAGGAAAATAGATTTGGTTAGGAACTTGGACCCTAACGAACCTGAAGACTTTGAATCTACCGAGGAATTTTTCAGAAGCTTACTGGATATATCTCCTCGAGCGGCCATAATAACGTCGTGGCATTTAATCCAAATGGCTTTTCTGGATGCTGCTATTGCCAAGAAAATCCATATATTCGACAGAAAATCAGTTTCGTTGAGTGTTCAAGAGCTAGTTCATACAATGAACCTCCCTGAAGATCTTGTAGCTTTCTATCTGGAAATGAAAAAAATAAGGGATGAGGTTGAGACGTCGAACGATTCAATGATCTCGCGTGATGTATCTGTTCGCTATGTTAGAGGTGCCACATCTCTTAGAAATCTATTCAGTTCGATAGCATTCGATTTGAAGGATCTTATGAAGAGTAAGTGAAATGGCTGGGTGACCCACCCGCCTTTGGCGGGCGGTGGGTTTACAGAAAGAAACCATTTGAGTGCAGACCAGGGAATGGTGAAGTAAACGGTATGGTGTAGCGATGAACGCAATCGGCAACGACAAAAGAGACCTTGTCAAAGCAATCTACGAACAGCACTGGCTGCATATAAGGCATGTGGAAAATCAGAGGTTGTGGTTTACGAACATATTTGCCATTCTGTGTGGCGGTTCCTTTGCCTTGATGCATGGCGGGCTGTTCGATGAGGCTAACTGGCCTATCGTTGGTTTCCTGATGGTCCTATCGCTGTTTGGATTTGTTTTCTGTCTGAGGATTCAAGACGTCTTCGAAGCACATAAAAGAGTTGCCGGACTGATCTTAGAGAGGTACGGTCTGGAACATTACCTTACCAGGTATCCAGAAACAGTGGCTCGGAAGTTCTTCCAATTATCGTTGCTTTTCCCAGCCTTCTTCCTTTTCTGTTTCAACTTCTTCCTATTTGTTCTTCTTCAAATCGTATTCTACGATGTTTGGATAAGCACCCTGATTCCGGTACTGATATTTGTAGTTTCCGCTGTTGCTTTGTACCTTTCCAAATATGACAAGCCTGTGCAGCGGGAGGAAGATTGAAAGAAAGCAATTGTCAAAACCGCAGGGGTTTTGACTTACTGTGTTCAAAGGTGGCGTTAGGTGACCCTGCCTGACGCCTTGTGTATATAAGCCGGTGTTGTGTATTTGGGTGTATGGCAGGATCGCAGGGAGGCTGCCCTACAGTATAGAGCGATTGACTAAACTATGAACAAACTCAAAACCGCAGTCGTCGGTGTCGGGCATTTGGGTCGCCACCACCTAAGATGGCTTCATGACCTGCCGGAATCCGATCTGGTAGGGCTATACGACATTGACAGGGAGAAGGGAAAGAAATACGCTGATGAGTACGGCGTCATATCATTTGAGTCACTGGAACAGCTTGCCGACTGCTCTGAGATGGTCTCGGTGGTAGTGCCGACTACAGCGCACTTCGAAGTTGCATCGTACCTGATCGAACGAGGTATCCCCTGCCTGATCGAGAAGCCAATCGCAGCCACCCTGGACGAAGCCCGCAACCTGCAACACCTTGCCGAGACCAAAGGGGTCAAGGCGACAGTGGGCCAAATCGAACGGTTCAATCCTGCTGTACAAGCTGTCAGAGACTACTCCATAAAACCGTCGTTTATCGAGGTCCATCGCCTGGCTTCATTTGACCCGCGTGGGACTGATGTCGCAGTTGTTCTTGATTTGATGATTCACGACATCGATCTTGTCCTTTCGTTTGTCAATTCGAAGATTACCGATATCCAGGCTTCGGCGGTGGCGGTGGTATCGGAGCAGGCCGACATTGCAAACGCCCGGTTGACATTTGCAAACGGCGCAGTGGCCAACCTGACCGCGTCACGTATCTCACTGCACCAGATGCGTAAGCTGCGGATCTTTCAGAAATCGGGCTACTATTCCCTCGATCTGGCCAGCAAACAGGCTGATATCTATCTCCTGTCTCAGGGTGGCGAGGAGTTGGGAGGCATGCGGATACCCCTGGGCGGATCAGGCAGGAACCTTGTCTACCTGCACAAGGATGATCCAGGGGAGGATATGTTGAAGATGGAACTCGAATCGTTTCTGGATGCAGTCATTCATAAGAAACCAGTAGCAGTCCCTCTGGAAGAAGCCGTCGAAGCTCTGAGAGTCGCTCTCGAAGTAGAACGTATCGGGCGGGAATCGCTGGCCAGGATGATGGAGACGGAACCTGATTGAATGGACAAAACGGCGCTGTTTTTGTCGGCTGGGGATCCATCCGGAGATAACGCTGCCGCTCGGCTTGTGGTCGCCCTTAAAGAGCTTATCCCCGACCTCACTATCTTTGGCCTTGGTGGGGAAAAACTCAAGCTGCTTGGCCAGGATCAGTTGGCTGAAGGGAACGAACTGGCAATACTTGGCTTCTGGGAGGTCGCCAAACGTTATTTCTTTTTTCGCAGGCTCTTCTATCGATGCATAGATGAAGTCAAACGTCGTCGACCGGCGGCCGTTATTCTTGTAGATTATCCGGGGTTCAACCTGCGCCTCGCCAAGAAGATCAAACCTCTGGGTATTCCTATCATCTACTACGTTTCCCCGCAGGTATGGGCGTGGGGTAAACGTCGTTTGTTTCAGATAAAGCAGCTTGTAGATTTAATGCTGGTGATTCTCCCCTTTGAGAAGGAGTTCTATCGTCAAAACGGCATAGTCGCCCGCTATGTAGGACACTACCTGCTTGAGGATATTCCCCGGGAGTACATACTTTCCCCCACCCCGATAAACGCGCCTCTGGCGCTTTTGCCGGGGTCGAGGCCACAGGAGATTGAACGTATGCTGCCCCCAATGCTTGAAGCGGCGCTGCAATACAACCGTCTCTATAGCACAAAAGCTGTCGTGGCGGGAATAAAGGACTGTTTCAATTATGACAAATACGTGAAGGAATATGCAGCCGATGGCATAACGGTTTCCTTCGAGGATTCCCGCAAGATCATTTACCAGAGCTCGCTGGTATTGACTGCTTCCGGTACTGCGACGCTGGAGGTGGCCATAATTGGGCGGCCGATGGTGGTGGTTTATAAGACCGGTTTTCTCACATACCAGATTGCGCGCTGTTTGATGAAGCTTGACAAAATAGCGCTGGTCAACTTGGTTCTTGATGAGAAGGTGGTGCCGGAACTGATTCAACACAGTGTGAAGCCTGAGTATATCATTCCTGAGCTGGAAAGATATCGCAAGGAGAACGAATACGCCCAGCAAGTGAAGGCAAAACTCGACAGCGTGCCCAAGCTGTTGGGAGGTGCCGGCGCTTCAGAACGCGCTGCGCGGATGATTGCTGAGGCATTGAAATTGCGTTTATAACGCATCAGGAGTAATATAGGTGCGATCTCGACAATGGTTTGTTAGGGCAGATGTGGACATCTGCCGCCCACAGAATGATGAGGCAACACAAGGCCGCCCCCTACGCAAGGGGAAGGAGCACCACATCGAAAATTATCACGTAGCGGCGAGGCTTGTCCCCGCCGAGGAGGGGAATATATCAGGGCAGATTTAGTCATCTGCCGCTCACAGAATGATGGGGCGACACAAGGCTGCCCCCTGCGCGAGGTACGATTCCCATTTGTTAAAAGTGACCCATAATGTTGCTGAATAGGTTGATCACATTCATGCGCCGTCACGAATCCTTTCGTGACGGCTATATTGGTGCAGTCAGGAAGGGATTCCTGACTGCGCATAACCCACCATACATAACCCGCCCTTCAATGCTATGATGTTCCTGTATAAACTAGTCACTTTTCTCATCTATAGCATCCTTTATCCTGTGGGCAGAATTAAAGCCGCTAAAGGCAATGAGCTGTGGCGGGGAAGACTAGGATTCATTGATCCGGTCGGTCCGAAAAATATCTGGATGCATGCCGCTTCAGTCGGCGAAGTAAAGGTCCTCAGCTACCTGATTGACTACCTGAAAAAGCAGGATACAACGATGACAATTCACGTGACTGTTATGACAACTGCCGGTTTCAAAATAGCAGCCGACCAACTGCGCGACAAAGATGAGCGAGTCACTCTTACTCACTTTCCCCTGGATGCATCACCTGCTGTTAGACGCTCCCTTGACTTAATAAACCCAACCCTGCTGGTGATTGCTGAAACGGAAATCTGGCCCAACCTGATCAGTCATGCGAACGTGAGAAACATCCCCATTGTGCTGGTTAACGGCCGGATGTCGGAAAAGGCTGTCAAACAATATCGATTTTTTCGCCCGGCGCTCGCCAAGCTCCTTGCACAGTATGATCGATTCTTCTTCAAAACGGACAGCGACTTCCAGCGATACCGGCGCTTTGGAGTCACACCTGATCGGTCGCTGGTGGCTGGGGATATAAAGTTCGACGCTCCTTTGCTTCCACGCTCGGAAGGACGCCGCAGTGAAATACGCGCCCGTGCCGGTGTTGCAAGTGATAGCTTCCTGCTGGTAGCTGGCTCCACACACACCGGAGAAGAGGCTATCCTGGCGGAAGTTTTCCGCAAAATAAGATCACTACATGAAGGTTTCCGGATGATTATTGCCCCTCGCCACATCGAGCGAGTCGGTGAAATCAAAGCGCTGTTGGAGGAAAAGGGACTCTCGTGTGCTGTTTATGGTAACACGTCAGGCGCCGATGGCATTATCATTGTCGATAGGATAGGCCTTCTAAACGACCTTTACATGGCGGCGGATTTGGCATTTGTGGGTGGAACGCTTGTTGCAATCGGCGGACACAACATCCTGGAACCGGTGTGGGCCGGTACGCCGGTAGTTTTCGGACCGCATCTGAGCAATGTAACCGAGGCAGCAGGCTACATACTGGCCAACAGCTTCGGCGAGAAGGTCCAATCGGAAAGCGATCTTGTTGAGCTTTTAGAACAAGTGATAACCGGCAACCTATCTTTTGCCGTGAAAACGGAAAGCGATCTGAGCAACTCCCCAACAGCAATGGCCGGGGAATATATTCTGGAGAGATTGAAGAGTGTTTGAACGCATCTGGAAGAAGATTCTCCGGCGTAAATCATTCTCACTCTGGACAATTCCCGCTTTTTTCCTGTGGCTTTGTTCCCTGGGGTATCGCCTACTGTTCAAGTTTCACCGGTCACGGCGAGTTCCTGTCGTCAGGGTACGGGTCCCTATCATTTCAGTGGGAAATATCACCGTCGGCGGCACAGGCAAAACTCCGATGGTTGAATTCCTGGCCAGGTTTTTCTTAGGCGATGGTTACCGTGTAGGCATTGTATCCTCCGGATATGGCCGCCCCGGGGAAATCTCCTTTACCGAGCCAGGTTACAAAGTGCAGAACCGACCTGCCGATGAAACAGGCGATGAAGTGCAGCTTCTGGCCAGACTCCTGCCGGAGGCGGTCTTTTCAGTTGATCGGTATAAGTCCGCTGCCGCCTATCGCCTGGCCGAGTCGAAGAGCGTCGATCTGATTGTCATCGACGATGGTTTCCAACACTTCGGCCTTGCGCGAGACTTGGACATCATCACCTACGATGCGGCCGTCACAAAAAGAATGCTCAAGCCGTTTCCATACGGGGTGTTAAGAGAACCTCTTTCGGCATTGAAACGAGCCGATATAATCATTATCACTCGCTCCAATTTCGCTCGCGACCGGGGGTTGTTGCAAAAGAAGCTGAAACGTATCAATCCCACAGCCAAGCATTATCACGCACAATTCGGGATCGACGAACTGGTTGGTTACGGGTGTCGCCTGCCGGTCAAGTACCTCGAGGACAAGTCGGTTTTCTTGTTTGCCGGAGTTGGTAATTTCGAGCCGCTGCGCAAGCAGGTAGCGGCACTGTCGGCCGATCTCGACTACGCCATGGAGCTTTCCGACCACGAGCAATACGACCGTAAGCTGCTGGAAAAGATCAAGTCGGTAGCGAACAGGTTCGATTCGGATGTCATTGTAACGACCGGTAAGGACTGGGTCAAACTGGGGGACTTTGATTTTGGGCGCGAATTGTATTATCTTGCACAATCGATAGACCTTGATCCGGGTGAGGAAAAACTGGTTGCCCACCTACAGGATAAACTTGGCCTTACGAGACGGCATCCCTAATGGAACGGCGGTATGATTTTCTGGTAATCGGAAGCGGCATTGCGGGGCTGTTTTTCGCCCTCGAAGTGGTCGCCAAAAACCCCACGGCAAAACTGGCTATTGTAACCAAGAAAGAGGAGAAGAATACCAGTACCAATCGGGCGCAGGGTGGTATTGCCGCCGTTTTGGGCAAGGCTGATTCGGTTGAAGCGCATGTCGATGATACCCTGAACGCCGGCTGTGGTTTGTGCCATCGAGATGTGGTTGAACGGGTGGTGGAAGCTGGGCCCTCGGTGATTAAAGAGCTGGTTGCCTACGGCGTTAAGTTTACTCAGGTAAGAGGCCAGCTCGACTTGGGCCGCGAGGGGGGACATTCTGCCAATCGGGTGCTGCACGCTGCGGATTTGACCGGTCGTGAGATTGAGCGGGCGCTGGTGGCAGCCTGTCACCACAGAGCCGACCAGATTGATATCTACCGTGACCACATTGTCCTCGACCTCATTACCTACCCTGCTGGCGGCAGGGAAGCGTGCGCAGGAGCCTTTGTTTTTACCGAAAAAGACCGAGCCTTTGACGCTTTTTATGCTCCTGTCACAATGCTGGCGACCGGAGGCCTCGGGCAGGTCTATTTCCATACCACCAACCCCAAGATCGCCACTGGTGATGGTGTGGCTATGGCGTATCGGGCGGGCGCATCTGTGGCCAATCTCGAGTTTGTTCAGTTTCATCCGACAGCGCTGTACAACCCTGGCCGGTGGCCCTTTCTGATTTCCGAGGCCGTTCGCGGTGAGGGAGGAATACTGAAAACTGTCGACAGTCAGCGCGTCATGGAACACGCCCATCCCCTGAAAGACCTCGCCCCACGCGACATCGTGGCCAGAGCGATTGACAAGGTGTTGAAAGAAAGCGGCGAGGAGTATGTCCTTCTCGATATCAGCCACCTGGATGGCAAGCATATCAAGAAGAGGTTTCCAAATATCTACAAGGAGTGCCTACGACGCGGTTTCGACATCACCCGGCGCTCCATCCCCGTGGTGCCGTCAGCGCACTATGCATGCGGCGGCGTTCTGGCGACTATCGACGGTGAGACGGAACTTGCCGGCCTGTTTGCGGCCGGTGAGGTAGCGGCGACCGGCATGCACGGCGCTAACCGACTGGCGTCCAACTCCCTTTTAGAAGCGGTGGTGATGGCGAAATTTGGCGCTGGAAAGGCGACTGAGTATTTCCAACAGGCCGGTTTGCCTGAGGTAATTCCAGTCGACAACTCGCTTTACTCCTCTCTGCAATACCCACGCGAAAAGGTGTTTATTGCCCATGACCGACGTCAGCTCCAGCGGATAATGTCCGATTTTGTTGCCATTGTCAGAACAGAAAATCGTCTTAATCTTGCCCTGGAAAAAATCCATCGCATAAAGGATAATGTTGAGCAGTACTACCTCTCCACCCCTGCTACGTACGGAGTGGTTGAGCTGCGCAATATGGCCACGGTGGCTGAGCTGATAATAAGGTCCGCATTGATGAGACATGAGTCGCGCGGGTTGCATTATATCGAAGATTATCCCCAGACCGATGATGCCTATCTGAAGGATACTATAATCAGGGAAGAGCGCAGCAACAGGAACCGTGGCAGGACCACCTCGCAAGAAGGATCATGACATGCACCACGAGATGATTATCATTCTCGACTTCGGATCCCAGTACACACAGTTAATTGCTCGGCGCGTCCGGGAAGTAAATGTCTTCTGTGAGATCATTCCTTGCACCGCTGATCTTAGCCTCTACTCCGATAGGAACGTGCGTGGTTACATTCTGTCAGGAGGGCCGTCGTCTCTTTCTGATACGGGGGCACCGCGCCTTAACCCTGCCTTCTTTGACCTCGGCAGGCCGATACTGGGGATCTGTTACGGAATGCAGCTTCTGGCTGAGCAATTCGGCGGTAGGCTTGTCCCTTCCAGCAGACGCGAATATGGCCGAGCCTACTTGACTATTGTCGACGATCGGAGCCTGTTCTCCAGTATACCGAAACGTAGCCAGGTCTGGATGTCACATGGGGATTCCATCGTTGAAATGCCCGAAGGGTTCCACCTGATTGGCTCCACCGAGTCGCTTGAAGTAGCGGCCATTGCCAACCATGAGAAAAGCATCTACGGCCTGCAATTCCACCCGGAGGTGCACCACACCGAAGAAGGGAAAAGCATCCTCCACAACTTTCTGTTTGATATCTGCGGACTTAAAGGTGACTGGACGACAGAAGCGTTTATTGATAACGCCGTAGGAAAGATTCGGCAACAGGTGGGCGATGGTCAAGTCGTTTTAGGCGTCTCCGGCGGGGTCGATTCCACCGTAGCGGCTATGCTGCTTTCAAAGGCAGTCGGGAACAAGCTTCACACTGTTTTCGTAGACAACGGTCTGTTGCGCAAGCACGAGTTCGAAGATGTAGTCAAGATGCTCAAAACGCTCGATATAAATCTGCATCCGGTCGATGCTTCGTCCCTTTTTCTGGAACGGCTGGTTGGTGTTACTGATCCTGAAGAGAAACGTAAAATTATCGGCGGCACCTTTATTGATGTCTTTGAAAACGAGGCGGCAAAGGTTGGACAAATCGATTTCCTCGCCCAGGGAACGCTATACCCCGATGTGATTGAGTCAGTGTCATTCAAAGGACCATCAGCGACAATTAAATCGCACCACAACGTCGGGGGGTTGAAAGGACGGATGAAGCTAAAGCTGGTGGAGCCGCTTCGGGAGCTGTTCAAGGATGAAGTCCGCTCCCTGGGACGGATGCTTGGTTTGCCGGAGACATTCATTCGCCGCCATCCCTTTCCCGGCCCTGGTCTGGCAGTGCGTATCCTTGGCGAAGTAACACAACAGCGGTGTGATCTTCTACGCGAGGTGGACGCCATCTTTATCGAAGAACTCTACCAGAAGGGCATCTACGACGATATCTGGCAGGCGTTCGCGGTGCTTTTGCCGATCAAGGCAGTGGGTGTAATGGGAGACGAGCGCACCTATGAGCATGTTGTATCCCTGCGAGCAGTGACCTCAGTTGACGGTATGACGGCAGACTGGGCGCATATCGACCATGATATCCTTGACTCAATTGCCAATAGGATCATTCGCACCGTCAAAGGTGTTAACCGGGTCGTCTACGACATCTCCTCCAAACCACCGGCAACGATTGAATGGGAGTAAGCAGCAGACAAAGACTCACAGTGCTGGAAACGCGTGGCCGCGATCTCTGATCGCGGCGTTAGCAGATGAATGTCAAACCCCGAGTAGGCTTGACCTACGGTAGCTATGAATCGAAAAAACCGTCTACAAACAAGTTTGAGAGCTCCGCGATCGCAGATCGCGGCCACACAACCGTGGGCGGCAGATGTCCATATCTGACCCGTCTTGGATTGAATTGGCGTACGAGGGCGTACGCCAACTGCAAAGATTTTTTTTGCTAAAGGAGGTACCGTGAGAAAGCACCTGATCTCTCTGTTCACCTTGCTGATTGTCATCGGCTGCGGCAAAGTCGAAAAGGACGCGGATACACATCAGGCGCTCATAGATGAGCTAAAGGTCTACATTCTTGCACATCAGCAGTCCCCTGAGGGCTACGTTATCAGCAAGTTCAAAGATCATGACGTGGTTTTCTTAGGCGAAATGCATCGTGTTAAGCATGACCCAGAACTGGTTCAAAGACTAATACCATTGTTGCATGAAGACGGCATTTATATCCTAGCGATTGAATTCGCCCGCAGTGAGGACCAGCCATTGATAGACAGTTTATTGAGTGGCGACACGTATGATGAACAATTGGCGTGTCTGATTGCTTTCGGAGGAGGCGTACACTGGGCATATCAGGAGTATGTCGACATCTACAAGGCGGCGTGGACGTTGAACCGATCCTTACCAAAAGGTACACGCAAGTTTCGGGTACTTGGGGTGAACTGTTCATATGATTGGAGTTTTATCGAAACTCCGGAAGACTGGAGAGTTTTTGAGATTCCGACAGGCAACAAGACCGACTCCCTGAGGGCATTAGTCCGGCGCGGCTGCACTGAAAAGAATTGGGCGGACGTAATACTCGAGCAGGTTGACAGGAGTGAAAAGGTACTGGTCTATTCCGGTATGCATCATGCCTTTTCAGAGTATTTGCAGCCTATTGTCAACAAAGACTATGAATTCACAGGATATAGAGAAGATCGCATGGGACGGCATGTCTATAACGCCATTGGTAAGCGAGCCATCACCATCTTCCTCCATAGTGTTTGGCTGCCACCGCGAGTATATGACGACCCGCTCGTGCGTCCCGTAGATGGTATTATCGATGAGGTAATGGATTCCCTCGGCGAACAGTCTGCTGCGCCCGTGGGTTTTGACGTAATCGGTACACCGTTCGGACGGTTGACGCCAAAAAACGCTTATTACTGTTTCGGTTATGATCGCTTCACACTGGTTGATTATTGCGACGGTTACATCTACCAGAAGCCGTTTCGGGAATATGAGCCAGTGACATTTATCGACAGCTTTGTCACTGAAGAGAACCTTGACTATGCTCGTCGGCAAACACCGAACCCATCGTATCGCAATTTTACAGTAGAGATCTACCATAGTGTCGGCAGAGAGGAACTCGCCAAAAAACGGCGGCTATGGCATGGGATGTAGGTGGCCAATGTGTACAGGGGTAATGAAGTAGGTCAGGTTCCGAATTTCGCCGAAGGCGAATGGATGAGAAGTCCGACAATTGCTAAGCAGAGATTGTTTGATAGAAAGGGCAGATGTGGAGAGGTTGTCTCAAAAGTTGGTTCCAGTTGAATTAGGTCTACACCAAATGAGGTCGCCATTCTCTAACTCCGCGTAGCGGCGGGCTTTATGTCCGCCGTTAATCGGTGGGAGACAAGACAGTTACCTTTTGAGACAGCCCCTGGACATCTGCCGTCCACGGAAAATCGGCATAAGTGAGAGTTCTGCGAGTGCTTCTCTGGGCGGTCATAGTTGTTGTAGGGGCTTTTTTTGTCTCTTGCACCGCTCTTTATTTCTTACAGACACAATTGGTTTTCCACCCCACCCGTGAATTCGCGGCATCGCCGAGTGAGCTGGGCATTCCTTTTGAAGATGTATATCTCCACGTGACACAGGAGCACTGCATACATGGCTGGTACTTCGCCTCACGCGGTCCGGACAGTGGCGAAAAGAGGCCCGTGGTTCTATTTTGCCATGGGAATGCAGGCAATATCTCACACCGGCTCGAGACTGCCGAGTTTATCCTGAGTTTGGGTGCCGACGTCCTATTGTATGATTATCGCGGCTATGGCAAGTCGGATGGTTTCCCCAGTGAAGAAAATGTCTATGCCGATGCCGAGACGTGTTACAACTGGCTGATCGAGGAAAAAAAGGCTGACCCCCAGCACATCTTCATTTTTGGCCGTTCGCTGGGGGGAGCGGTGGCGATTGAACTGGCCCGGCGGGTCAAATGTGGGGGGCTGATTGTCGAGTCCTCGTTTACTTCGGTGTCGGGAATGGCGAAAAAGATGTTTCCCTTAATCACCATTAAGCACCTGCTGAAACACAAATTCGATTCGATTGCGAAAATCGGCTCTTTAACCTGCCCGGTTCTGGTGACGCATTCGCCTGATGATGACCTCGTCCCCTTTGAAATGGGCCGGCGGCTTTTCGCAGCCGCCAATGAGCCAAAGTGGTTTGTCGCTTTACGCGGTGGACACAACGACCGGGGGTATCTTGCTGACAGCACTTACATGGGGACTTTGTACGACCTGATTCACGTCCGGCTGGGTCCGTTAAGATAGCGTTGCCGGTGGAGCAAGCAGTTGACCTGACGTAACATACAAATGGCGACTTGCTGTCTTCAACTGCTCTTGTTCGACGACGCAAATCAATTGACAATACAAACCGGACTCCATATTTTTGTTCTCTTGACGGATGTTGGAAAAGGAACAGTCCGAGACAATGCTTGACATTACGAAAATGCTTGAATACATCAGTCCGGTTCATGCCGATCTGGATGAATTCAACCAAAAGCTTACCGACTATTTAAGAGGGGACTCGCCGCTAATCAGCTCCATTGCTCGGCACCTGCTGCGGACCAAAGGAAAACGCATCAGGCCTGCCTTTCTCTTTTTGTCTTCGCGGGCGGCCGACAACTTTACAGAGCACTCCGTTGATACTTCTCTTGCCATTGAGTTTATACATACCGCCACCCTCCTGCACGACGACGTCGTCGACGAATCAGAGATGCGGCGGGGACAGGAAACAGTCAATGCCCAGTGGACAAATCTTATTTCTGTTCTAATGGGAGACTACCTGCTCGCTAAAGCCTTTCGCATCATGGTGGGCACTGGTTCGCTTGAGCTGTTGAAAGCGGTTTCCCTGGCGGCCGAGCGCGTGTCAGTGGGGGAACTTCGCCAGATAGAAGAAACTGGTAACTATGACCTCTCCGAAGAAGAATACCTTTCGATTATTGCCGATAAGACTGCCTCTCTGTTTGCCGTCTCCTGCGAGGCAGGCCCGATTTTGAACCGGCGCACCAACAGCGAGCGGCAGCGTCTCGCTACTTTCGGGGAGAGGGTAGGCACCACCTTCCAGATTGTCGACGACCTGCTTGATTTTGTTGGAGATGCTAAGGTTACCGGCAAAGAACCTGGAAACGACGTTCTAACCGGCAAGGTAACACTTCCACTGATCTATTCCCTTAAAAAAGCTGGAAAAGCCGGCAGGGACGAAATTATCAGCCACCTGCGCGATAACGGCGGCAGAGACTCGTTTGAATTTGTATTCGATTTTGTGAGAGAAAACGGCGGCATCGAGTACGCCTACCGTAGGGCTGACGAGTTGAGTCAGCAGGGACTGGAAACCATCGACGGCATCGGAAGCTCAGTTTACCTCGAATCTCTGACCCACATGGTGCAGTTTACCACTACCCGCGCCTCATAAACACACGTTGTGAGATTTTCCTCATGAAAACCACCTATCCAAACCTGTCTGGTAAGTATTTTTCTGGGCAGGCTCTACCGTTATATGTATCTTGTTTTCCTAAACTGCCTTTGCCTGTTCGGGTATAAAACAGCATATGTTCGGCCTGAAAGATATTTCCGTTGATTTCCTGACCTCGTCGCCGGTGGTGGTATCGCTGGCGTTGCTGCTCTTAGCGGCGCTAGCCGTCTACCTCTATTTCAGGACCAACCCTCCCCTCCCTCGATATCTGAGAACAATTCTTGGCGCTCTTCGTCTGATTGCTTTGCTGACCCTGTTTGCCGTCCTTTTTGAACCGGTAGTGAGTTTCACACGCGAGTTTCAACGATCAGCGAGGGTGGCGCTGCTTCTGGATAACTCTTCCAGTATGGACATAGTTGAATCCGGCAAGTCACGTATGGTTCGACTCGATTCACTTCTATCTTCCCGTGCGTACGCCAGTCTTAGAAGGAGCGCCGAGGTTACGCCTCACTACTTCGGCGGCAACTTAGTTGATTCACGGGACAGAGTTGATCGCGAAAAGACTGCCTTGGGAGAGGCTGCTTACCAGCTTCAGCAACAGGAATTGACTGAACCCTCCGACTACTGGATTCTGTTCAGTGACGGCAGGTGGAACTCAGGCCGGGAACCGGGAGAAGCAGTCCGTGATGGAAAGGCGCCAATTATCGCCGTGGACATGGCCGGATATGCCGGGAGTTTTGATGTCACCTTATCTGAGATCAACTTCAATCCAGTCGTTTTTGCCGGACAGAAGACAGAGATAGAGGCCAGGCTCACCTGGCGGGATGCCCTGAACAAAAAAATCGAAGTCGAGCTGCGCGATTCCAATAGGGTCCTGACCACCAACAGGCTGACAGTAACCCAGGAAGTTGGGCTGGGCGAGGTCAAACTTGGGTATTTGCCAACCGAGCCGGGACAGCGCATACTGCAGGTATACATCCCGCCAATCGAAGGTGAGGAAACAGCCGACAACAACCGGCGCTCGTTTGCGGTTAAGGTCCTCAAAAGCAAGCTATCGGTGCTGCTGTTAACCGATCATCCTGACTACGAAGTCGGTTTTCTAAAACGATTCTTGCTGCAATCGGGCAAGTACGAAGTTGATTTGAGGGTGACCGGAGCGAAGACTGGAAACCTGTCGGGGAGATTTCCGGCCCGCCAAAGCGAGCTGAATCGCTATGACCTGGTCATTCTGTACGATCCTAACCTTCCCCAGCTTGAAGCACGGCAGGACCTTATCAGGTCGTACCTGAACGACAGGGGCGGTGCTATATGGGTCCTGATGGGCCGACAATTTGCTCAGTGCGGCCCGGTGGAATGGTTCGACCAGCTTCTCCCCTTTTACCAGTCAAGCTCCAGCCGACTGGAATATGTACAATTCCATTCACAGCCAGCCGAAGGCAAGCTCTTTCACCCAGCAGTCCGTCTGGCGGAGAATCAGTCGGCTATTAGGGAGACGTGGTCGCATTTGCCTCCGTTCCAGTCGCTGGTTCGATGTGACGTGGTTCACAACGATGCTGCGGTTCTGGCGTTTGCTTCCCTTCCGGGCACCGGCAAACTCCCTGTGCTGGGCTACAGGAGATTTGGACCGGGAAAGCTACTCGCAAGCGCTGCTCTTCCCTTTTGGACATGGGGGTTTGCCAACCTGGGATTCGGCGAGGATGACAGTCACTACGGCACCTTTATCGAGGGAGTAGCCAGTTGGCTAACAGTCAAGGATGATTTCGATCCGGTTCGCATCGCTCCGGAGAAGAAAGTATTTGCACGGGGAGAAACGGTTGTATTTGACGGCTTTGCTTTTGACCTTGGTTTTCGGCCAATACCTGGCGTCACCGGTACGGTGCAACTCGAAAAGGCTGGTGGGTCGGACACGGTTGAAACTGACCTTGTAGGACTCGGCGAAGGTAAATACCGAGCCCGGTTTTTCAACCTCCCTCCGGGTAATTATCACTACAAGGGCAGCTTTGAGAAAGAAGGTCGTTTGCTAAAGCAAAACGATGGGGACCTGCTTGTTGAGGCTTTCTCTCTTGAGGAGTTTGACCAGAGTGGCGATCCCACTGTCCTTAACGCTCTGGCCAGGCTTTCGGGAGGCGATTACTTCACTTACGACCAGTTTGACAAAGCGGTTGGGTTAATTGACCTTTCGCCCGTCGAGGTGAAACAAAAAGGCGAGCTGGTGTTATGGAACAAACTGTGGCTGCTGGTTATCATTGTTGGGGCTTTATCTGTTGAGTGGCTTATGCGAAAGGCGTTCCAGCTGGTTTAACCAGTTAGTCCAGCGGCTTGGCTACTTCCTGGTATGCCTCGGTGACTGACTTTAGATCAATTCCTTCAGCCAGGGCTATCTTTTCCTCGCACAGGTTGTCCACCAATTCCTTGATCTTCATGGCGCACTGCAGAACCTGGGTCAGGTAGCCTTTCTGAGTCTTACTCAATTGATCCGTGTCTCCCAGCAGGAACTCCCCATAGCCAATGATACCAGCCAGAGGGTTGTTGATATCATGATTGAAGGTCAGACAGTGACCAATATATGGCTTCAAAGCACGATAGACGGCCAGCTCCTCTTTTGAAATGCCATCGCCGTCGATCTTCTCAAGTGTCACCTTATCCATGCTGTCCTTTCCTAAAGACAAATCCGATTTGAACTAACCACATACATTAGTCTGTTTATCGGCTGAAACCGGGAGTTCTGCATTGACCTCCCGGCAGATTTCGCAGCCCACGGGCGATACATATTGCTTTTTTGTCAGTAAATGGCTGCTTATATTTTGCCCAACTAACAGAGTTGGAGATACGGACATGAAAATAGCGGTGATTGGCGCTGGGTTGATGGGACGAGCAGTGCTGTTTGACCTGGCCCGCAACGAGGATGTACAGTCAGTCGGCATTTTTGATATCAACGAGAAGCTGGCCTCTGAGATTGCAGGCCAATATGGCAGCGGAAAAGCCACAGCGACCCGGCTTGATGCTTCTGATATCGAAACTGCAGCCCGGTTACTGACTGACTATGACACCGCTATCTCCTGTATCACCTACCGGTACAATCCGGGGCTGACTGGAGCGGCTATTGAAGCGAAGTGTCACTTCGTCGACCTCGGTGGCAACAACGATGTTGTCAGGACTCAGCTTTCCATGGACAAAGAGGCACGGGAGGCCGGGGTTACCATTGTTCCCGATTGCGGCCTGGCGCCAGGGATGGTGTCAATACTGGCAGCGGACGGCGTAAGTAAGTTTGATCGTGTAAAATCACTTAAGATACGGGTCGGCGGTCTTCCTCAGTCACCGCGATCACCTCTGAACTACCAGATGGTCTTTTCAGCCGAAGGTTTAATCAATGAATACTGGGAGCCGTGTGTCATCCTCGAAGAAGGGCAAAAGAAGATTGTAAACCCGATGACCGGCGTGGAAAAACTGGAGTTTGACGGCATCGGGGAGCTGGAGGCGTTTTACACCTCCGGGGGTACTTCAACTCTTCCCGATACATATACCGGCAAGATTGATTTCCTTAACTACAAGACGATACGCTACCCAGGCCATTGCCGACTCTTCAAACCGATGCTCGAAATCGGGCTGGCCTCCCGACAACCTATGAACATTGACGGGCAGATGGTGGAGCCACGAGCAGTCCTCAAGGCGATTCTAGACAAAAACCTCACGTTTAACAAGCCGGACCTGGTGCTGGTACGGCTGACGTTTGACGGTGAAAAAGACGGAGAGGAAAAACAGCGCATTTACGAAATTGTCGACCGCCAGGATTCAAAAACCGGGCTGACGGCAATGATGCGCACCACCGCTTTCCCTGCCGCAATCATTGCCTGGATGGCTGCCTCAGGCCAGATAGCCGAGCTAGGGTGTAAACCCCAGGAATTGGCGGTCAAACCATCTTTGTTTATCCCACAATTGAGAAAGCGTGGGATCAATCTGGTCATCAAAGAGTAACGTTGGTACAATGTCAGGGCAGATGTGGACTCGCCAGGTGCCCCACCTTTCAGGTGGGTTTCGGTTGCTACGCGTACAATATTCAGCGGTGATGTATGATCTGAGCCTTAACCTATAAATCTACTACCACAAATCAGCCGGGAAAACCAGGGAAAGCTTGACCACGCAGCCCGGTTTTACACTCACATTATAGCTGACCGTATCTGTATCGGGATTATAAATCACCTGCAGAGTATGGTTGCCGATGGGGACACTGGAGAAGGAAAAGTTTCCTTTTGCGTCAGGATTGGTTGAGGCAGTGGTGTAACTGCCAGCGCCATCGGGATAGGTCAAACGAATAACTATCGAATCCTCGTAGACGGTATCGGGCATATTGTTGTCCGCGTCAACCACAAACCCCTCAACAACGTTACTGAGCAAATCAGAGGTACTGTTGGCAAACACCTTGTCGATATTCGAGCTGGAACCGGTGGAGCGTAATAGGGTATCGGTATACACATAATTGGCGCCCCAGGCATCCTTAAGGTGCTCTGTTCCACTGAAACCGCTATCGATATAAGGACCATCCCAGGTGGAATAGCCGCCGGGGTTTTGCGCAAGCGCATTGAGATTCGGCGGCAAAGCGCCTACGTCACCGACATAACCGCAATCAACACGAGCGCCTTCTGCGTGCACATCGGGATTTCCTACAATTGCATGAGCAAGTTCGTCCAGTTCCTTTTTGGTTTGCTCATACTGGGCATTTTCAATCGAAGACGACATCTTGCGAGTGGCGATGGTGGCCAGGATGCCAACAAGGATGATGACAACGACAAGCTCTATCAGTGTAAAGCCCCTGCTATTGTTTTTGGGCGTTAGACACATAGGGGCTGTCCCATAAGTCTGATCTGACCGCATTTGAGCCTCTGCTCTCATAAGTGCTTTTGCCGTAACTTCGCGTAGCGGCAGGGCTTGTCCCTGCCGTTGGGATGGTGGGGGACAAGCCCCTACTCTACGCGAGACAAGACAGTTGACTTTAGGGACAACCTCCATAGGCCTGCCGAAAAACCAAGAGTGGAGCCTCGATAAGCTTGATAGCATGGTATTTCTCACACTTATGGGCAATTCCCTGTCGTGACAGTAACTGTCGAACCGTCAGAGAAATCTACTGTAAATGTAACATTGTTCATGTCAACATTCGCTCCTCCGGTGGGGTTGACCTTGAATGCGTCGAAGTCAACCCTTAATGACTGGCCATCGGAGATCGTCTGCGTACTGGTAAAAGCAACCTTTTCACCGGAGCCGGCTCGGGGGTTACTTTCATTGAACACTGTTGTGCCATCCCACTTGATGTACCGGTAATAAGCGGTCGGGGAAGACCAGGTGAGCGTCACTGAATCGACACTTACCTGGCTGCCGGTGTTGTTTTCAATCCAGAAGAAGAACCCGTGACAATCATTATATAGTGAATCTGAACCGGCAACCTTGATCAAACTGCTTGGAGCTCCGCCGGTGGTATCATACCAAACATTGCTCGCAAGATTGTATTCACTGTAAAGTGAGGAGTTCGGAAGGACAGAAACAAACCGATTCAGGGTGTCATTGTCGGGCAAGTAAATGATTTCGATATCGTGGTTGCCAATCGGGATTGAGTCAAAGGAAAAATACCCACCATCGTCCGGGTTGGAGGTTTTGGTGAGCATGCCGCCTGTTCCATTGGGTATAGTCAAACGGAGAACAACAGAGTCGTTATAAGTGCTCCCCGGCGGCGTGCCATCAAGGTCGTAAACGGCACCGCTGATCTCGTTCTGCAGCAGGTCGGCAGTCGAGTTCGCCAGCCTGCGGACAATTCCTGAGCCACCTGTTGAAGCAATCGTTACATCCCCTGAATACTGGTAATCGTTTCCCCAGGCATCCTTCTTGAAGTCATCGGCGGCCTGGCTGAAGCGATTCTCAATGTACGGCCCATTCCATGTTGCGTAGGAACCCGGATTGGAATGCAGAGCATCGAGATTAGGCGGCATCGCTCCTACATCACCAACATAGCCGAAGTCTGAGCGGATGCCGTTATTCTCAAGCTTCGGATTGCCGGTGATGGCGCGAGCGAGGGCGTCGAGTTCCTGTTTGGTCTCCTCCACTTTGGCGGCTGTATATACCGATGAGCCGGAGCGGAAGGCAACCGCAGCCAGAACCCCGGCAATCACTATCACCAGGATCACCTCCACCAGAGTAATACCCTTGTTATCAGCTCGCTGTATCATCTCTCCTGCCCTGCTGTGTCTTTACTGTTCCTCTTGCTACCTCTTATAGGTTACTGAGCGACAATATTGCCAGCCAACCCCCACGCAACGTACGATACTCTCTCTGTCGTGTGGTTTATTTCAGAATCATTCGACTTTTCTTCCTCGATCATGACTTGCACAAGAGAAGCGCCGAGGTTGCGGAAGCGCGTGCCGCAAGTGTTGCCCCCATCGTACGTGTCATCGTGGCACAGGAAGATCGGCGCCTGCGAGAAAGCCGGTGAAAAGGGAATCGTGTACCAGTTGTGCGTAACGGAATTGGAGGTCTGACCGGCGAGAAAGGCAACACTGTTATTGGTGCCGGATCCAGGCTCAATTGCAATCCAGGCCACCTGCTCTTTTCCATGCGCTCCGCCCGCTTCTTCTTCCTGCACTTTGATCTGAAACCCCGTAGATGACAGGCTGCGTGACCTCGTGATACATGCGGCGGCATCGTTTTGACTGGCCACTCCGGTGATCAGGCACGGCGTAGAAGAGAAAGCCTGCGAAAAAGTGATGGATGTCCATGTGTGCGTTGAACTGTCAAGACCTGCCTGGATAATTGTTCCATCCTCGAGAGTGTACACGCCGGATTCGATCACCATGTATGGGCAGGTCTCAGTCGTATGAGGTCCGTCGCAGTAATCCCATTCCTCCATCTGCCATTCAAAGCTGGTGGAAGTTACGTTTCGCACCCGCAGGTGCGTGGGATCACTTCCGTTATAGCTTAGACCGCGCATAACCACGACCGGGTCTGAGTACGTGTTATTGAGATTTACCGTGTACCAGTCACCACCTGTCGTTTGATCTCTCACCACCTGTCCAACCTCACCGATGGTGATCAAACCCGTAGAGAAATGACTGGACGAGAACTTGTATGTCAGATTGCTCTTATGTCGGGGAAGGACCGTGAGATAGCGAAAAACGGTGTCCACCTCGGGTGTATAGATTATCCTCAGTGGGTGCGTGCCTACCGGTAGGGAATCCAGTGTGAAGACTCCCGTCGAGTCAGGATGATAAATCTTTGTGATCATGCCGCCAGAACCATTCGGAATTGTAATCGAGATATCAACCGAGTCCATGTAGGTAGCACCGGGCAAGGAATCGTTGGCATCCTTGATGTTTCCCAAAACGGCGTTGAGCAGGTAATCTGATGTGGCATCGGCGATCTTTTTGGTAATGGTTGAACCGCTGCCAGTGGAAGTAATCGTAATACCGCCGGAATAGTTATATAGCGTACCCCATTCATCGGTCTTGAAACCGGTGCTGTCCTGCGAAAAGCCAGGGAGGAGGTAAGGACCGTCCCATGTGGAATAGCTGCCGGGATTCTGATAGAGCGCTTGCAGGTTCGGCGGGAAGGCGCCGATGTCGCAGATATAGCCGAAATCCGAACGTACGCCGCCGGTTGTGGCCGAGGGGTCGCCGACAATAGCACAGGCCAGCATCTCCATCTCACGCTTCGTCTTAACCTTACGGCTGTCCTGAACGAGTGCCGTCATCGACCGCATAGCCACGGCGGCCAGGATGCCTATCACGACAATGACAATCGTCAGCTCGATGAGGCTGAAACCGTATTCTCTTTGGAGCCGATGTTTCATAGTGCTCACCAGAGATCCTCAGAGAGGCTGATTGTTATGTAGCAATTCTGTCCCGGTCCGACGTTTACTTTACGGGTTAGCGTATCATTGTCGGGGACATAGATTACTTGCACCAAATGATTCCCAACGGGAATGGAATCAAAGCGGACGAATCCATCGGGGGTTGGGTACCGTGTTGCGGTTACGGTGGAGCCTGAGCCGTTGGGATATGTAAGCAAAAATTGGATGGAGTCACTGTACGTGGAGCCAGGTGGCGTGTAGTCAAGGTCAGTTACCACCACTGAGACTGTGTTGCGCAGGAGATCATCCAATGAGTTGGCGATCTGCCGCGTAATGTTTGAGCCGCTACCGGAAGAGGTAACGGTATTGCCGCCCGAATAACTGTAAGCCTCTCCCCAGGCGTCGACCTTAAATTCTGTTTCGCTGCTGGTGTCCGTGGAGTAGAAATCATCGTGTATGTAGGGACCGTGCCAGGTGGAGTAGCCCGGATTGGAAACGAGAGAATTCAGGCTGGACGGCATCGAGCCAACATCACCAACGTAGCCATAATCAATCCGCTGACCGCCTGATACCAGATCAGGTCGACCGGCAATCGCCCACGCCAACTGGTCAAGTTCCTGCTTAGTCTGCTCGGTTTTGGCGGTCTCGGTGGTTGATCTTAATGATCTGATTCCTATAGAGGCGATAATGCCGATAATGATAATCACAACCAGCATCTCAACGAGAGAGTAGCCTGTTTTTGACGTTGGTTGAGCCAATTTTATCCCACATCGGTTTCCAGTTAATCTGAGTAGAATATCGGTACTTTAAGAGGTGTAGTTTATGTTTTCAGGAAGCTGCTGCGTCCCCAGTGGCGGTTATTTCGGCATCGTTCCGGAGTCGGGCATATTGGAGCGAGGAAATATCGGGGCTGGTTACTTCGAGAGAACCTCGGAATTGCAGATATTCTGGGGCGAAAAAGAAATATTCTGTTTTTTTCATAGGTTTGGGACATCTTTTTTCGTATAATAACAAGGACAATGTGGAAACAAGAAGAGATTATCAACGTTATTAACGATGTGAAGTAGAGGAAGCGTATTGAAGAAGGGAAATGCAAGATGAGATTATCACGAAAATCAGACTATGCACTGAGAGCCGTCCGTTATCTTGCCAATCTGCCCACAGGGAAACTTGGCTCGATCAATACCGTTTCAGAGGCCGAATCGATCCCCAGAGAATTCCTGGCCAAGATTCTCAAGGACCTGACGATGGGTGGCATTCTCGTTTCATACCAGGGAGTGACCGGCGGTTACCGGCTCGCCCGGCCGCCAAGAGAGGTAACCTTCCTTGATGTCATAGAAGTCATCAACGGGCCAATACATCTTAGCCTCTATACGGAAGAAAAACGTTCCAGTGCCAAACCGCATGACGAGTATGACATGTGTAACTTCTGGGAGAACCTGGAGCAGCAGTTCAAAAAGGCCCTGGGTAAACAACACTTTGCAAAGTATAGAAGGAAAGCCCGCAAGTAAACAAGGGCTTTCAACCAATCGCGGTAGTAACCGCTAACACCCGAAAAGAGCCTGTCTCAGAGCCTACCGATAGCCGGTAGGGCACGGCTCGTCATACAGGGCTCTGAAGGACTCCACGTAGTTTAGGGGCTTGTACTCAAGCCCCTTTTGTTATTATATTCTTTTCAGGCTGAGAATACGCAGGCCTCGGGTAAAACAAGCCGGGCTGATTCCCCAGCAGTGAAAGCCTGAGAAGTGCCGTTTCTCTGGCAGCAGACGGCCAGGCCTATGTGATCTTTTCCGCCACTGAGATGTTAAAATGATAGGGGACAAAAGCGAGGAGTTGAGCTATGATAGACTTTAACGACAAGCAGTACAAGGTGAAAGTCGGCCTGGCCGAGATGCTCAAAGGCGGTGTAATTATGGATGTCACCTCGGCCGAGCAGGCAAAAATCGCCGAGCAGTCCGGTGCGGCGGCAGTGATGGCCCTGGAGCGAGTGCCCTCAGACATCAGGGCAGAAGGCGGTGTGGCACGCATGGCAGACCCCGATATTATCGAGGGTATCAAACGGACAGTGACAATTCCGGTGATGGCTAAATGCCGTATTGGGCACATCGCCGAAGCGCAGGTACTTGAGGCTCTGGAAGTTGATTTCATTGACGAATCGGAAGTCTTGACGCCTGCCGACAACAAACATCACCTTAACAAGTGGCCTCTGAAGGTTCCAGTCGTGTGTGGCTGCCGAAACCTCGGCGAGGCCCTGCGGCGTATTTCTGAGGGCGCCGCCATGATCCGCACCAAGGGCGAGGCCGGCACGGGCGATGTTTCTGAGGCGGTAAAACACCTCCGGGAGATCAATGCAGCTATGAAGTCCTTGACCGTCATACCGGAAGAAGAGCTTTACGGCATCGCCAAAGAATACCGGGTCTCGATTGAACTGGTTAGAATGGTCGCTAAAACGGGCAAGCTGCCGGTGCCAAATTTTGCCGCCGGTGGAATTGCCACCCCGGCTGATGCCGCCCTGTGCATGCAGTTGGGGGCGGAGTCAGTTTTTGTCGGCTCCGGCATTTTCAAATCAGACAACCCGGAAAAACGAGGCAAGGCGATTGTCAGCGCTACGACTCATTATCTGGACGCCTCAATTGTAGCCGAAGCCTCCCGCGGCCTCGGCGGTGCCATGAAAGGCATCCAGGCGCAGGACATCCCGGAGGAGGAACTGCTGCAGACGCGGTGATGGTCCATCAAGCAGACAGCCTCGCTATGAGCTGTCCAAATAAGTTTCAGGGTGCCATCCCCAAACAAGTTTGAGAGTGGCACCCAGGTGGTAAGGGTCTGCATGACAGACACAACCGAACTCCTAAAGTTACCGTAACGTCACCGTTTTTGTTGATTTGTGATATCCAAACAATGTCTTTCAACCTATAATTTGCTGACGTAATGTAACTGTTGTGAAAGGGAAACGCGTGGCAAATGTCAGCGACTTTTATGATGTACAGGCTGATCACTCGCGCGTCAAATCGGAATTGGTGGCTAGGTACCTACCGGCCTGGGCAAATAAAGTTGGCCGCTACGAGGAAGATTTGTATTACTTGGACCTATTTTCTGGCCGAGGAATCTACAGAGATAGCAACCGATCAACTCCTCTGTTGATACTTGATCAAATTGAGAAATATCCTTGGCTTGCTGAAAAACTTCACATTCACTTCTACGAAGGAAATCCCGAGTACAGAAGCGTACTTAAGGAGGTCGTTCAGCAACATCCAGTTTTCTCGAAACTTGTCCGTGAACCTAAGTTTGAGGACATTATGATAGATGCTAATTTTGCGGCGAAGATTGCTGGACAGATATATCCATGTACCTATTCATTTATAGATCCCTTTGGTTTTAAAGACATCTCCATAGAATTGATTGACGTGATTTCGCGACAGTGGGGCAGCGATAGCATTTTCAACCTGAGTATTTCCGGACTCGTAAGGAATATCAGAAACACTGCAAATCAAGCAACAGTTGAGAGATTCTTCGGTAGAGATTCTTACTCCATGATAATGAGAACACTAAATGAGACCGAGAATGTTGGCGTGCTGTCACAAGTTATTTTTGGCGAGATTGAAAACGCACTAAAAAGCAAGCGTGATTATCGAGTTTTGAAGATCTGTACTCAATTCGATACTACAGCTGGTGAAAACTACTATTTGGTTTTCCTCAGTAAGCATGAATTGGGATTCAAGATCATGCGCGATATGATGATCAAGAGAAGCGCGAAAGATGGAGACAATTTACCAAGGTACATAATTGAAACTGCGCCTTCGACGGAAAAAGAACAATATGAGCTTTCATTGCCTGAACAGGGAAAGCTCCTCATAGACTTGTCAAAAAAACTCCACAGAGACTTTGTTGATCAGAAATTGACTATGGAAAATCTTTTCGTAGAATGTCTGAAACTTTCGTATCCTTATCAGGATGCACACATTCGAAAAGCTATAAGTGTTCTCAGGAAACAAGGGTTAGTAGAGATTTTAGACACATCTGGAAGGATTTCATCGTCAAACATAAGGAATGCCGACACCGTAGTCTTTCAGTATAAGAAAAGGTAACTATGAACGGGCGCTCCCGCATCGAATGGACTGGTTCCACCTGGAACCCTGTCACCGGCTGCAACAAAATAAGCGCCGGGTGCCAGCACTGCTATGCCGAGCGGATGGCATTGCGGTTACAGGCAATGGGAGTGCCAAAATACCGGAACGGTTTCAATGTAACCCTGCATCCAAGCGTACTCGAAGAGCCGCTCAAATGGAAGAGGCCTCGCGTCGTTTTTGTCAATTCGATGAGTGATCTCTTCCACGACCAGGTGCCGTTTGAGTACGTGGAACGCGTCTTCGATACCATGCGCCGTGCTGAGCAACACATCTTCCAGATTCTAACCAAGCGGTCTAAAAGACTGCTCAAACTGAACAACAAGCTCAACTGGCCTGACAATGTCTGGATGGGAGTCACGGTGGAAAACCAGCATTATACCTACAGAATCGACGACTTGCGCCAGACTAGCGCGAAAATCAAGTTCTTGTCTCTAGAACCGTTGCTGACGCCGATTCGAGAGCTAAATCTGTACATGATCGACTGGGTGGTTGTCGGTGGCGAATCGGGGCCGGGTGCGCGGCCAATGAAAGAGCAATGGGTTTTAGACATAAAGCTGCGATGTCACAAGCAAAGCGTTCCTTTCTTCTTCAAACAATGGGGTGGTGTCAACAAGAAAAAGGCAGGCAGGCTGTTGGAAGGCAAAACCTGGGATGAGATGCCGGCACTTGAATCATTGACAGGACAATTAAGTTTCGCTTAACTATGGCAGGAGTCAGGGACTTATGCCCTGAAGCTCACTTTTTTTACAAACATGTCAGGAGGAATGTAGCATGAAAAAGAAGACAGGACTTGTAGGGTGTTTGATTCTAGCAATTTTGATGTTCGCCGCCTATGTACAATCATCCGATCAAGCTGTAAGTGCGCTACAGCGTGAAGCTAACACTTCGGCACAGGAAAAAAGTACACCGGCTGACACAACAGCCACCGCTGAGCCGAGCTTAATTGGCGAGTGGACAATGATAACAGCAGATACTATTCCGGCCGGCAGCCTGATCGTGCGTGAGGACGGCACCTATACCCGAGGAGACAACAACGCATCGGTCACCGGACCGTATGTCCTCGATACGTCGAAGTCGCCGTATGCTCTCGATCTTTGTCTTGGTGAATGTGGCGCGCCTGGTTCGGAATGGACAACGCTTTTCTGTATTTTTCGATTCCATACTGCCGACACGCTGGAATTGCGCCACTCCCCTACTGACAAGCGGTATACAGAATTCACAGACAAGGCGGACGAGAACACCATATTTTATGTTCTGAGAAAGTCCGAACCAACTGAATAGGATAGGCGCCCTGCCCCACTGTCAAAATAATATAACGCTGCTGGTATAGCAATTTCTTTAGGGTAAAGGTAACCGTTTTACGGCAGGATTATGAAAGATAAACGAGTACTTGTCACTGGTGGAGCCGGATACTTAGGGTATCACCTGGCCCAGAGTTTACCCCGTCGCGGGGTTACTTTTCTGGCTCTGAACGATATCGCCCCCTTCGTCAAGGACGAATATCCCGATGACGCCCTTCTGGCCATAGTCGATATACGTGACCGCGAGGGCATGTACCGTCTTATCCACGACAATAAGATTGACACCGTCATTCACTGTGCGGCGGCGCTCCCACTCTGGTCCAGAAAGGAGATATATTCGACCAATATCTCAGGTCTCAGGACTACCCTTGAGCAAGCCCATGAGTGCGGTGTGGAACGGCTGATCTTTATAAGTTCCACGGCTGTCTACGGCGTGCCGGACAAGCACCCGCTGTTCGAGGATGATCCGCTGATCGGTGTTGGGCCCTATGGCGAAACCAAGATCGAAGGGGAGAAGATCTGCGAAGAGTTTCGGCGGCAGGGAATGTGCGTTCCGATAATCCGCCCCAAGACATTCATCGGCACGGGTCGCCTGGGGGTGTTTCAAATCCTGTATGATTGGGTCGACTCCGGCAAACGAATCCCGATTATCGGCAACGGCGAAAACCTGTATCAGCTTCTGGAAGTGACCGACTTGGTGGAAGCGATAGCTCTCGTAGCGACGGCCCCACACGATGTCGCCAATGACACCTACAACGTCGGCGCTCAGCATTTTGACAAGGTCAAAGTCGATGTTGGCGCTCTGTGTGACTTCGCCGGCAACGGCGCTCGTGTACTGACAACCCCGGCAGCGCTGGCCAAAGGAGCGCTGGCGATGTTTGAGCTTATGAAAATCTCCCCGCTGTACAAGTGGATCTATGGCACAGCCGACAAAGACTCGTACGTCTCAACACAAAAGATTGAGGAAAAGCTCGGTTGGAAAGCCAGGTTTTCCAACCAGGATGCCCTGATCGCCTCGCACAAGTGGTACCTGGAACACAAGGAGGAACTGAAAGGTCTTCATACGGGGGTCACCCACCGCGTCGGCTGGGACCAGGGCGTATTGAAGCTCATCAAGAAGTTGCTCTGACATGGCTGAGCCGCCAAGATTAGTTGACAAAAAGGTAATCTGTTATTTCTGCTTTTGCTATTGACAAACGGCGAAAAATCGTTATATCTACCCATAGATAGAAAAGCCCCCAAGAAACCCTGTCTGTCCCCCCTCCCGTGTGCTCAAGCCCATCAGGCAGGGTTTCTCCCTCCTTAACCATCAAACAAACTGTTTTGGTCTTTGGCGATGATCTTCTCCCATAGAGGGATTGTCTAGAACCGGCCCTTCGCAACTGTTGTCCGGCGTACGGCTGGGAAAAACCGCTTGACAGTTGTAGGGATTGACAATAAAATAATTAAAATGTCTCACGATAACCATCAGGTATTCTTCGACTTAATGGCGGCCGAGTGGGATCTGATGATCACTGCCGAGGACTTGGAGCGGCTGTCACATGTTGTTGACAGTCTTGACGTTCAGAGAGGATTGGATATTCTTGACCTCGGCTGTGGCACCGGGGTTCTTTTTGACATGCTGCGCCGCAAAGTCGGCGATGCCGGTTCTGTCACCGGTGTGGATTTCTCCATTCGGATGGCGCAAAGAGCTTATCGGAATTTCCCCTTTTCCAATGTCAATGTTGTAGATGCTGATGCAGCAATGCTGCCGTTTGCCGATTCCACATTTGATATAGTGATCGCTTATTCGGCATTTCCACATTTTTCTGATCAGCAAAAGGTGATCGATGAAACCCATCGCGTGCTTAAACAAGGAGCCAGGTTTTATATCATCCATCTGGTTTCTTCCGAGGAGCTTTCACGAATACACCACAGGATAGGAGGGGTGGTGAAATACGATCAGATTCCGCCTGAAGCTAAAATGCGGAGAATGCTCAACAGTGGCAAGTTTACCGACATCAGAATCGATGATCATACCGGCCGGTACCTTGCCTGTGCCAAAAACACCAAATAGTGAAAAGCCCGCCTTCGGTGGCTAACCCTTCTGCCAAAGTCAGGTTTGTTTCCCACACATCTTTGTATCTGGCTCTGGCGGTGCTACTTCCGGTTAGCTTCCATGCCTTTGGTGTCGCCGGTCGGATCTTTCTGCCAATGCATATTCCGGTTCTGCTGGCCGGATTCCTGGTGGGACCCCTGAGCGGCCTGGTCGTAGGGATATTGGCCCCTGGTCTGTCGAACCTGCTGACCGGGATGCCGCCGACTTACGCTGTGCCACTTATGTCAACGGAGCTCCCTATCTATGGGCTGGTGGCGGGAATCGCTTACCGTCAGCTGAGACTGAACATCAACATAGCCCTCCTGATTGCAATGATCTTCGGACGGATTGTATTCGGCCTCAGTATTCTTGTGTTGGGAACTTTTATTGACCTGCCTTATACGGCCGCAGCGTTTTTTTCAGCCGGGGGTGCGATTGTCACCGGTCTACCGGGGATTGCCCTCCAGCTAGCCCTCATTCCCATTATTGTGAACGCAATTAAGAGGCACCGCTCAGGTTAACATAGCGCCGGCGGTGGGTGGCATTCCCAAACTTGTTTGGGGATGTTTTCATGTAACTACCTACCGTTCAACCCGAAGGCTGAAATCAGAGGCAGATGCTGAGTGCGTCAATGCGCCGATTGATATGAAATCAATGCCGGTAGCGGCAATCGCAGAAACATTGTCAAGAGATACGTTCCCTGAAGCCTCAAGCTTGACCTCCGGATTTAGCTGCCTGGCAACAGTCACAAGCTGCCGCAACGACTCCGGTGTTTGATTATCCAATAACAAGCGATTGGCTCCAGCTTCGATGGCCTCGGTAAGTTGCCGTTCACTTGTGACTTCTACTTCGATTTCAATATCCTCAGTTCTTGCTGCAAATTGGACATTAAAATCGTCAGAGCGGAGATACTCCTGCGCTTTCGTAACCGCTTCCTTTACTGAGCCGGTAGCGGCAATATGGTTGTCCTTTATAAGGATCATGTCATACAAACCGAAGCGGTGATTGACCCCGCCACCATGCACAACAGCCATTTTCTCCAGCAGGCGCCAACCGGGAGTGGTCTTACGCGTGTCAAGGATTCGGCATTTGGTATTTTTGACCTTCTCGACAAACTTGCCGGTAAGGGTAGCGACACCGCTGAGGTGGGCCATAAAATTCAAAGTGGTGCGTTCAGCGGCAAGGATGGTCTGGTTGAAACCCTCTATTTCAACGATGGTGTCCCCGGTATTGAACCTGTCGCCTTCCTTCAGCAAAGGTTGCACAACAATAGCCGAGTCGATCATCTTAAACACCAACAACGCTGGCTTTAGGCCGGACAAGACACCTTTGGACTTAGCGACTATTGCCGCTTTGATTGGATTTGGTTCCAGACAGGCCAACGACGTGAGATCACCGCTGCCGACATCCTCTTCCAGAGCGGCTTTCACCAGGCTGATAATTGATCTTTCCAATCTCTCCATAGGAGCTAATCAACAACGCTCTTGGCAATTGTCAATCGGGAAGTTATACTTATTGCATGAGAAATGAAAGCGGTCGTGGTAAAGCGGTAGCGGTCCTCGGCTATGGGTCGCAGGGACGGGCAGTAGCGCTCAATCTTCGTGACTCCGGCTATAACGTCCTCCTCGGTCTGCGCAGCAGATCAGGCTCCCGCAGATTGGCTCAAAAAGACCGATTCAAACAGATAGATTCCATCTCAAAAGCAGTAGCCAAGTCGGACATCATCTGCTTTGCCTTTCCAGACCATTTGCATGGTAGAGTCTACAAAAAGGAGATTGAGAAATCTCTGCGGCCCGGCAGCGCCCTCTGGTTTCTGCATGGATTATCGATACACTTCCGGTTCGTCGTGCCACCTGACGACTGTGATGTGATACTGATTGCGCCCCATGCCCCCGGCGTGACGGTGCGTGAGAAGTACCTGTCCGGCAAACCCTTTTCGGCTTTTTATGCTGTTTATCAAAACAACTCCGGTCACGCGAGCGGAATAGCTTTGGAACTTGCTCAAGCTATTGGGATAAGCAAAAGGAGCCTCGTCGGTACGAGCTTCGAAGCGGAAGCGGTCGGAGATCTGTTTGGCGAGCAGGCGGTTCTGTGCGGCGGAATGGCTACCCTGATAAAAAATGGATTCGAGGTACTGGTGGAAAGCGGGATACCACCAGAGAATGCCTACCTTGAAGTCGCTTACCAGCTCGACCTGATTGTTGATCTAATCAAACAGTACGGGATTGAAGGGATGTTCAAGCGGATCTCCGTGACGGCCCGGTACGGTTCTGTGCTATCCGGACGAAAGATCATTGACAGATCGGTTAGAAAGAGTATGGAGAAAGTCTACCGCGAGATAGAGTCGGGCCACTTTGCGCGCAAGCTGAACCGGCTCAAAAGCTCAGATATTTCCCGGTTGAACAAAGAGCTGAAGGACTTGACATCACCCCTTTTGGAGAGAGCAGCCAGGAGATTCTCGGGGTAGACAGATTTTCTACCAACAAATTGCCCCTTGGGCGTTGCTTTTCCTATGGGAAATCCCTTGCAGTCGAGTGCAAAATAGCATCTTTGGTTAAAACCGGCTACAGGTTGTGTCGATAAAGAGAATATGAAATCTATGCAAGCAAGACTGCCATATATGTTGACCCTGCTGCTTCTGGCGATTCTCACCCTGATCCTTGTCGGTTGTGACGGGTCTTCGAGTGTAAACAGGCCGGTACCAACCTACTCGTACCGTTTTGATGGGGTTCTGGTCAAGGACCTCAATACTGATTATGCCCGGATAGCCGCAACTCTCTCGCGTGACGACTCGTTGGTGACCGGGGCCGAAATCAGGTTTGGGGGCGACTCCCTTGCCTACTGTGCAGACTCGACATATTACCGGGTTGTCCTACCTGCCGGCGAGTACCCGGCAGGCAGTTACGATATAGAGATTCGGGACTCATCCAGATTCCACGATACTTTGGCGACGGGCCTGGCTGCCGATTTTGTGATAGAGACGGTGTTTCCGGCACAGAGAGAGAAACGCACTTTTGACTTGGTTCGTTTGACATGGTCAGGTTCTGCTGATGCTGAAGGTTATATTATCGCCGCGGTTAAACGAGACTCGCTTTACACGGGGGGTGGGTACAGCCAGTACGTTACTTCTCAGACCACCTACGAGGAATTTCCCCATGATGCCTTCAATCTTCCAAATGACGACCCCGATACCGGCTGGTATAACCTGTACGTCTACTCCTATATCGGCTCATCCGACAGCGCCCTCTCGGCAGAGCTACTGCCGGTGCCGATGCCAAGCCAACTGGCTGACAATATCTCTGTAAATGATCTGACTGGTAGGTTTGGAACCATAATTGTCACGCGGTTCGACTCAATGCGGGTAGTCGTGAAATAGCGACATTTACCCCTCTAACCACAAGATCCATACATCAGCTTTTTCGTTGCTCCGCTGTTGTGGCAGGTCTACATTACACACAAATGGCAGATCGTGAGGAACTCATTAGGCAGCTTTCCCGCCTGGAAACCGAGCAGGTCAACCCTGATACCGTTGACATTGACCAACTGCCTGCGCTGGAAATCATCAGGAAGATCAACACCGAAGACAAGAAAATCGCCATGGTCGTAGAAAAGGCTTTGCCGGAAATTGCCCGGGCAGCCGAAATCTTCGCCGAGACCCTCAGAAGCGGCGGGCGAGTTCTCTATATTGGGGCCGGGACCTCAGGGAGACTCGGCGTGCTGGACGCCGCCGAATGCCCCCCGACATTCGGCACCGATCCGAAGCAGATAATTGGCGTAATCTCTGGGGGTTATGAGACCCTGGTGCTGTCTCGGGAAGGCATCGAAGACGACTCAGAAGCGGCTATCAACGATCTCAAGCGACACGGCTTTACCAAGGAGGACTTCCTTATCGGTCTGGCGGCCTCCAGACGCACGCCGTATACTCAAGCTGGTTTGGAGTATGCCCACTCTATGAGAGCCAGAACTGCCTTTATCATATGTAATCAAGTAGAGGATCGTCCGCTGTTTGCCGAGGTATTGATATCCCTGCCGGTAGGACCGGAGGTTATCACCGGCTCGACCAGGATGAAGTCGGCCACGGCTCAGAAGATGGCTCTTAACATGATTTCTACAACCGCCATGGTCTTGCTGGGGAAGACATATGGCAACCTTATGGTCGACCTTCAGGCTTGGTCGGAGAAGCTGACTGCTCGTTCGCGAAAGATGCTCATGGACTTATTCGGTATCTCTCTTCAGGAAGCAAGTAAGCTACTTGATCACTCCGGGGGATCGGTCAAAACAGCCATTGTTATGCACAACTTCAACTGCAGCAGACAAGAAGCCGAGGACAAACTCAAACGGGCGGGCGGGTTTGTTTCGAAATGTAGTTGAAGCAGGATTTTAGCAGCATTCTTGCCCGTTCTCCCTCATATTATACGTGCGGATACGGGGAATAAAGCGTTCTTGCTCTACTCTTGCTGTTCTGCTGGAGGCAAGGCCAATTGGGTTTTCACCCAAATCTCTTGCTTTTCGGGTAGTTCCCTGCTGCCGCCACCCCGACCGCCACCAATACCACCTGGTCGACCGCCCATACCACCCGGTGGTTTACCTCGTATTCCGCCACAGCCAACTCTCATATCGCCCCATTCAGCTCCTAAGCATATGGTTTGCCCCGGTTGCACTCCTAAGCCATAGAACTGGACTGCGCTTTCTTGAAGAGGAACAGAGAACTCATACGAGTAGAAACCCATAGAGGTATCATACTTAGCAGCCGGTCCTTTGGAGCCGTCGGTTGGTATGCTTGCTTCTACATAATAGCTCTCGTCAAAGAAGATGAATTTGTCGCCTGCTTGTGCTTCTCTTTCCAAAAGGAGCTGCTTCTGCTCTTGGGGCAGATTGTCAAGCCGCCCACCACCGCGAGCCGCCATTAACTCCGTAAGAGAAGGTCCCCCGTAGAATCGGATGCCCATGTCCTTGTCCTTTTTACCGTTTGCGTCTATCCAAAGGGTCAATCCGGTCATTCTAATGGCCTGAGCCCATGCGGGATTCGTAAAACGGAAGTGAATGAAGAGATTCTTATCATCGTTACCGAGACCTAACACCGCCCCCTCATCTTCAAAATAAGTGGTTGGTATATCTCTCCATTCCGACATCTTGCCATCCACCTGAATCGGTTCTGCCAACCAGTGACTCGTTACCTCCTGTGTTCTGCAGCCCGCTTCGAAGATCAACGCAGCTAACGTTATTGATGTCAGCGCCTTTTTACCCACTACAATCAACTTGTTGATATCCATGACGACTTACCCTCTCTGTTGTTGTTATCATTCAGTTTTCAGACACGTCCTTATTATGACTTCTTTTCCGGAACTCAGCAGTGCTTCTCCGATGCACACCGCTCCGCAACTATGATAAGCCAATTACCAAAAAGGATTAATGGCAGCTTGGCAGTTAATGACGATTCCCTCCGATTGGGATCACCAGTCAAGTCAACCTCTGCAAGCCAGTAGCCCGGAACTCCAACCACTTCCCGCTTTTGCGGAAGCAGGGACTGGGGAATTGCACAGATTCTCCCCTGATCCTGCTGTACCGAGTCGTTCAAAAAGCGCTGGCTGTACCATACGGTACGCCATCGAAGCCGCACCAAGCGCGTGCTCTGTGACCCTAATCTATTGAGTATTAAGCGAGTAGTCAGCTCCCATCAATCCGGCACGCAGATTGATGCTGTCCTAACTGAAAAGATGATAGAAACCTTTAACCGATAGAACAAAGGAGAACCAAACCATGGTCCGTAGACTTCTGACGCCAATTTTTGTCGTCGCCCTACTGTTCTGGGCCAGCGGTTGTTCAGAGAGCCCGACCGAACCAGGTGCGAGCCAGGACCTCAATCTTGAGGATGAGTTCGGCGGCTATACAGCTTCTGTGGAAGCTCCCGGCTTTGGCGATCCAGAGCTGCTGTCCGAAGCTGAAGGAGACGAGGAGTACAACGACCAGATGCTGGGTTCGCCGGAAATCGACTCCGCAATTGCTGATCCGGCAGCGGAATACTACCATTTTAGAGCTGTCTGGGGCCACTTGTACTTCGATTCAACAGTCACTGAGATAACCGATTGGACCGGCTCTCTGACAGTCTCGCGCGGAGTTGAAATCATTCGGCGTGTCATACGCTTTGAACCGCCCGGCGATTATATTGTCCCTCGCACCGACCGTAGAGTCATCGAGTGGGTTTCCAGGACTACTGTTCACAACGACGGTGTCGCGGTTGACATCTTCGTGCCGCCAGTGCGGCCAATATTCGACACTACGGAAGTAGCACAAGTCGATTCGCTTGGCGACACCACCTATCTCATTGTCGTTGATGCCGCTTATCCGGAACCGGTGCCGGTCACAGTTTCCTTCGAGACCGGTCCCTACAGTTGTAAATTCGGCCTTGAGGAGTTAGTCTCACTCGATACCATTGTTTATCTCGAAGATTCCAACGCTGTTGCCTTCCATGCCTTCAAACTTGATCGGTACCCCTACCCACGGGGATTCCTGGCCGGTCGCTGGGGCTATGACCAGGAGGGCAACAGCAGATTCCGTGGGGTATGGATGACCAAACGTGGGCGCATTACTGGTTATCTAAAAGGTCATTTTGGCAAAAACAACGCCGGCCTTAACATGTTCTTTGGCAAATGGATATCCCGGAGCGGCCAGTTTGAGGGCTTTTTGAGAGGGACTTATGGTCCCCATCCGCATCCCGAGGTAACTAATGCCGCCAGGAAGTGCGCTCATGGCTGGTTCACCGGCAGGATATTCAATGCCGATCGGGTTCCAATTGGCCTGTTGAAAGGGAAATACAGGTCAGCCCCCTGGTATCGTGCCGGTTTCTTCCAGGGACGGTGGAAACTGTTCTGCAATGCCATTGATGCAGAACCAACTAATGAAGATGAGGGGTTTTAGGGCGAATTCACTTACTGAAGGGATTCCAACCCGGACCGCGACCCGGGCTGGAAATGGAAAGATGCTGGCCAATCCCCCCACGGCCGGCATCCCATTTCTGACCGACTGTCGAATTCCCTGAAAAAAATTTATTAAAAAAGTACATTTTTCTCTTGCCAAGTGAACAATAATTGTTTTATTTAAGTTTAGAACATAGAGACCCACAAAAGACCCCCCCTCTGTCTCTTACCGAGACAGCCCTGCGTTGGGCAGGATTAGCAATAATCCTGCCCTTCTTTTTTATCTAATTCTTTATGTTAAGCTCTTCTCGAAGGAGATCAATCAAGGAATCCAGGCGGAACTCATCACCTGCCACGGGCTGTAACTGAAGGTACAATTGATAGGCCTCTTTTTTCTTCTCTCGACTGTTCTGAGAAGCCAAAGTGTGGGCAAGATTCAGTTTAATCGACAGCGAACTGGTATCCCTGTCCAGCATCGAACGTAAGATTGTCTCCGCCTCCGCGAAGCGTTGCAGAGCTGTGAGGTACACTGTCTTGTTCAATAAGAACTGATCGTTGGAACCGAAGCGCTGAAGAGCGCTGTCAATTACCGCCAGCGCTACACCCAGCGAGTCGTTGTCCGCTGCCAGATTTGCAACCTGAAGATAGTTGTTGGGGTTACCAGGGTCCTTTTCAAGGAGCTTCCGATAGAAATAGTACGCTACCCGGTAATTCTCAACTTTCATATTGAGATAGCCCAGCTCGCCGTAGTACTGCTCAAGCGGGTCTCCTGTCTCGATCAGAACATGGACGGCCTCGATTGCGCTCTTCCATTCCTCTATCGTCTTGGCAACTTTGTACAAGGCGAGATTTGTCTCCCTGTCTTCGGGAAACAGCAGATCAGCTCGTTTCAGATATTGAAAAGCAGAATCGTACAGGCAGTCTCGCTCATAACTTATTCCAAGAAGGTACAACAGGTGTTGATCAGATGGTTTTTGAGCTACAGCTTTCGAAAGGTATTCCCTCGCCTTGGCGTATTCTTGATTGACGAATGCTTTTTCTCCAGCCTCGCTCAGCTCCGCAATCGTACTCGGCTCTTTGCCGCACCCGGCAAGCAGGATAATCAACAAACTTGTAGTAGCGAGTGCTCTCATCTTTCCTCTGTTTCAAACATTAGCATCCTCATATATAGAACTTTCCTGTTTGTAATTCAAGTCCAGTAGGGATAATTTGCCCATGTGGCTGTGTTGACAAGTCAACCCAATGAGGTAGATTATAGAATGACCAAAAATGATGAGTACCATATAACCACTCAGGTTCTGGCTCTATGCCACTTTGCTGGTATCCGGCCGCGCCAGTTCGAGGCTCTAATACACAATTTCCGGAGCCTGGAACAAATCCTCAAGGCGGACAAAGATGCTCTCATGGCAATAGAGGGCATGATTGCTGACACAGCCAAAAAGATAGCCGGCACATCAGCCTATCTCAAACAGGCCGAAGAGCTTCACCGCCGTTTGAAAGAGCAGGATATAACAGTCATAACCCGCTTCGATGACGATTTCCCCCGCTTTCTGTTCGAATTGAATGACCCGCCACCGCTGCTGTACGTACGTGGCAGAATACCTGCTAATAACGAGAAGAGAGTGGCTCTGGTTGGTGCCGAGAACGCCACCAATGAAGGAATCGAATTGACGGTCAAGCTCGCTCGCGCCTTTACCGAGGCAGGGGTGCAGATTGTAACCTCGTTGAGCAAAGGTATTGACGCCACCGCTCACATAGGAGCCAAAGCGGCAAACGGGGTTTCCTTCTGCGTGCTCGATTCCGGTTTAGATCATATTCACCCGCCGGAGCACATGCCACTTGCCATAGACATCGTTCAGTCTGGAGGTGTCATAAGCGAGTATCCACCTGAACAGGTCCATACGAGCGAAAGCTTTATTTCTTCCAACCGGATTCTGGTAGGACTGGCCCAGGCGGTAGTTATCACTGAAATGTATCACGATTCAACGCGTACCCTTGATCTTTTGTCATTCTGCAAGCAGATCGGAAAGCTTACCTTTTTCATGGTTGACCCCGAACGGGGAGCTCTTGCTGATAAAGAAAGTCTTGCGCAATCTGTCTCGTGCGGTGCTATTCCATTGGTGGGCCTGAACAAAACGGATGACATCGTTAAGGCCCTGGTATAACGAATACCATGGAAGACCTGTACTATACTATCAACACGCCCTCGCGTTATGAAACAAAGGTGAAAGGTTCGCGCTTTTTAGCCGAAAGCGATCTGGTCACAACCGTCGAGGTAGCTCAGGAAACGCTGGAAAAGATCCGCAAACGGGAGTACTCCGCAACACACCATTGCTATGCTTACCGTGTTGGCTTCTTCGATAGGATGACCTTCAAGTATTCCGACAACGGTGAACCCTCCGGCACGGCGGGACGACCCATCTATGATGTCATCTGTGGCCATAACCTGACCAACGTCCTGGTAGTGGTGACTCGTTACTTCGGCGGCACCAAACTTGGCACCGGCGGTCTGGCCAGAGCCTACAGTGAGGCTGCCAAGTTTGTTATTAAAAAGTCCGGCATCAAAGAGAACTTCTCTATGGAATCCATCCGGCTGGAAATTGGCTTTGCCTATTATGACCAACTGGTGAAAACCTTACATAGGTATTCGGCTATGCAAATCGGAGTAGACTATTCGGACCGGGTCACACTTGAGCTTGAGGTCAGAAAGAGTAGAGCAGATAAGCTGATAGCTGAGATCGTCCAATTGAGCGGAGGAAAAGCGAAAATTGCAAGAAGCTAAGGGCGGCAAGGCTCTTGACTGTCTGGGGATGGGCATTATCCCCCTCGATCTCCTGTATACTGTTGATTATTTCCCTCGACCAGGAGGTAAAGTCAACGCCGTCGATCTGTGTATCCAGGGTGGCGGCCCGGTGCCCAACACTATGGTGGGACTATCACGGCTTGGCAAAAGGACAGCGCTGATCGCCGTTCTGGGAGATGACTGGGTGGGGCGATTCGGCATGGAAGAACTGCGGAAGGGGAAGGTTGACCTTCGCTACATAATCACCAAGAAGGCTCAGTCAGCCACTGCCGCCGGATTTATCGAAAAGAGCAGCGGGCGCAGAACGATTGCGTTCTACCGAAAGGTAGGTATCAAACCGGCAGACATCAGGACCTCGCACTACCCGATCCCCCGTATTGTCCATCTCGACGGCAGGGACATGGAGGCATCGATGAAACTGGCGCGATGGGGTAAGAGGGTGGGATCGCTGGTCTCCTTCGATATCGGTTCCATTCGCAATGATGTCTCACCTATTTTCCCTCTGGTGGATCATCTGGTGGTCGCAGACGCTTATGCTCTTCCGTTCACCGATACCAAATCGGCCAAACAAGCGATAGAAAGGCTGAAAGGTCAGTGTCCGGGCAGCATTGTGATAACTCAGGGGATTAAAGGCTCTACCGGCTTTGAAAGAGGCGAATTTGTCCGCCAGCCAGCCTTCAAAGTTGATGTCGTCGACACCACTGGCGCCGGCGATGCCTTCCATGTCGGTTACCTGTTCGGTTTGTTGAATGGGGACAATATGTCAACGCGGCTTAAATTCGGCGCAGCTGTGGCGGCCCTGAAGTGCACGAGAGCGGGTGCGCGAGCCGGTATGCCAACACGCAATCAATTGAAACGGTTCCTCAAGAACAATCCCGAGACCTATGCTTGAGTATCTGGCCGGCATTGACCGGGTGCTGTTTCTCTTCATCAACGTTCACCTGGCAAATCCCGTTACTGATGTAATCATGCCCGTTATTACCTCTGACATGCTGCTGCGTGTCATCTATGGCGCTGCTATGGTCATTCTTCTCTGGCGCGGTAGTCAGCGACTGCGTTGGCTGGTGCTGTTCTCAGCTGTGACGCTGCTGCTCACCGACCAGCTATCGAGTAACCTGTTGAAGAACTTAATCTCTCGTCCACGGCCCTGTCACCTTATGAGCGGGATAAATCTGCTGGTGAACTGTGGAGCCGGTTTTTCGATGCCTTCCTCACACGCCACCAACGTGTTCGGCCAGGTTACTCTGTTCTCTTATCATGTCAAGGGAGCCCGATGGTATCTCATCCTGTTTGCCTCTCTGGTAGCTTTGAGCCGTATCTTTGTAGGTGTGCACTATCCCTCTGACGTCATGGTAGGAGCGGCTTTGGGCTGCTTGGTAGGTTTGGTTATGAGTGTTGGCTTCAGGAGATTTGAGAGATGGAGGTTGTGATATGTCTTACCTTATTGAAGTTGTCCAGGGTGACATCACCAAAGCCGACACGGAAACGATCGTCAACGCCGCCAATAACCGCTTCTGGATGGGCGCTGGCGTCGCCGGAGCAATAAAGCGTGCCGGAGGGGACGTTATCGAATCCGAAGCAGTCAAGAAAGGCCCCGTCATGCCCGGTGAGGCGGTGTACACCGGCGCAGGGCAGCTGCCGTTTAAGGCGGTTATTCATGCCGCCGTCATGGGGCAGGACCTTCGCACGTCAGGTGAACTGATCCGGAAGGCGACTATTGCCAGTCTCAATATCGCCGAAAAGCTCAAGGTCGAGTCTGTGGCGTTTCCAGCTTTCGGTACCGGCGTGGGAGGGTTTCCTATGGCTGCCTGTGCCGACATTATGATCAAAGCTGCACGTGCTTATCAATCGCTGTCGGAAAACCTCAAGCGGGTTCAGTTTTGCCTCTTTGACCAACTGGGGGTTGCGGCGTTTTCGGACCGTCTGAAGGAAGACACCTAATCTCTGACTTTCACCTTAAACTGCCCTTCAAACGCCAGTGGGGCGCCGGAGCTATTTTTGTATATACCGTGAATGGCGCCAAAGAGGTCCTTGGTAGTAATGGAGTCGACAATGAAAACGCCCGATGAGGGTAGAAATATCTTGTCCGCTGCCGGTAAATCATACCGACCCAGAACATGTACGAAGGAATGGCTCTGCAAATCGATAGTATCCGCCACCGGGGTCGGCGGAAGCTGAATGTAGATACGGCATCTCAGGTACTCATCGAATCCGAACATAAATACCCGTTTGTCCACAGGTTTTTGCCACCTTGCGCCGGTCGTAACGACGACAGTGTTTGAGGAATCAGCGACTGTCTTTTCTTGGGCGTAGGGATCATTCAGGGCTGAGCCGACCAGAAACTCTGTCTTTTCAACTTCAACTTTCTTCGTGACACCTTCACTTGTGATGTACAGATTGAGACGGTACCGGCTGGCGCACCCGAAAAGGAACATGCCGACAATCAACAGGCATAGCGATCTGCTGAGAGTTACGTCTTTGGTATGCCAGAGCATGACCTATGATACGAAACCATTAGGGCCAAGTCAAACTCGACAGGCACCACTCTATTTCTTTCTTTATGGAAAGCGGATTCTACAACGGCATTTCCACGATGCGGTAGCGTTTGTACACTCTGGCACCCAACTGCTCGACACCACGCCGCATAAGATCGTTGGTTTCCAGAATCCATGACATCTCCCCCCATCTGTAACCCTTTTCGATACCTCGCTGGTATGTTGAGACATATAACATCGAATCGATGCCCCGTTTCCGGAACTGCGGGACTATTCCCAACATAATAATCCGAATACCGTCAATCTTATTCCTGATTTTAGTATGCCACAATAGTTTCAGCAGCCCTAACGGAAACAGCCGCCCGTTGAGGTGAACCAGGGCTTGATTGATATCGGGCACGGCTAATGAGAAAGCAACTGGTTTGCCTTCATTTTCAGCGACGATGACCAGGTCCGGATCGATAATCTTCTTGAGCTGCTGTGCCATATAGAAAAACTCTTCTTCTGTCATCGGGACAAAACCCCAGTTTTTCTTCCAGGCGTTGCGATAGATGTTACTGATTATGTGGGCTTCGTTATCAAACTCGGACATTCTCAGACTACGAAGAGTGATCCTGGCGCGTTGGCGCATTTTGTCAGATAGGCCAAGAATCCGCTCAGGAATCGGGGTGTCGGTGGTGAGCTTGTAGTAGGCCACTAGGTCCATTGTCTTCTTAAGTCCAAAGTGCTCGGCCAGTTTGGGCAGGTAGGGGTAGTTGTATGTCATCATCACTACCGGCGGGCTGTCAAAACCCTCCACGAGAAAGCCGCACTCATGATTGGTGGAGAAATTCATCGGCCCCCGCATCTTTTCCATGCCTTCTCTCTTGAGCGTTATCATGGCTACCCTGAGGAGCGTGGAGGCGATTTCATCATCGTTCGGACAGTCGAAAAAGCCAAAAAAACCGGCCTGCTCCTCGTGAAATTCGTTGTGGTTGAAATTGACGCAGGTAGCGATACGCCCCGCCGCCCGTCCGTTCTGCATGGCCAGGAACAGCCTTACACGGGCACAGCGGTAGAAAGGATTTTTCTTAAAGTCAAAGAACTCCAGCCGTTCCGACATGAGCGGCACTACATAGTTACGGTCGCCTTTGTACAGCTCGTTCGGGTAGCGGATAAACTTCTTTAGCTGTGACGTTGTCTCGACTTCAACTACTTCGATGTTAGCCATAGAACGTTACGGAATAAGCCCCTTTTCCCGGCCGACTTTTGCGACGACCTCTACAATGCGGTCGAGATGTTCATCGGTATGAGTGGCGGTATATGAGGTGCGTATCATCGCCTGCCCCGGCGGCACGGCCGGAGAAATAACCGGGTTGGTGAAGACACCGTTATCGAAAAGCGCCTTCCAGAATGCGAAGGCATCGAGGTCCTGACCCACTACGATGGGGACAATCGGCGTTTCGGTCTTTCCGATATTGAACCCCAGGTTGCGAAATTCCTTTTGCATGCGCCGGGCATTCTTCCACAACCTTTCGCGCCGTTCGGGCTCGGACTCGATGATATCCAGCGCCGCCAGGACGGCGGCGGCATTGGACGGTGGGATCGAAGCTGAAAAAATTAAAGCCCTGGCGCGGTGCTGGATGTACTCGATAACATCCCCTTCACCTGCGATGACTCCGCCCAGGGAAGCGAACGATTTGGAGAATGTTGCCATGATCAAGTCGACCTTGTCAAGAAGGCCGAAGTGTTCAGCCGTTCCCGCCCCAGTTTTGCCCATGACCCCGATGGCATGAGCGTCGTCAACCATCACCCTGGCACCATAGCGATCAGCGATTTCCACCAAGCGCGGGAGATTTATGACGTCGCCTTCCATGGAGAAGACACCATCGACAGCTACCAAAACACCCCCGCGGGTTGTATTGTTGCGGATATTGGCCATCACCCTCTCGAAATCTTCCATATCGTTGTGGGCAAACTTGTAGACTTTGCCGTAGGAAAGGCGCGTGCCGTCGACAATACTGGCGTGCACCTGGCGGTCGATAACGACGGCATCGTTCTTGCCCACTAATGTGGAAATGGTGCCAAGGTTGGTCTGAAAACCGGTGGAAAAAACCAGTGCCACTTCCCGTTTCATAAACCTCGCCAGCCGATGCTCCAATTCCAGATGCAGGTCGAGGGTGCCGTTGAGGAAACGGGAACCGGTACAGCCCGAACCTAACTTCAACGCGGCATTGGCGGCGGCTTCTTTTACCTTGGGGTGGTTTACCAGGCCGAGATAGTTATTGGAACCGGCCATGATGACCTTCTTGCCGTCCATAACCACCTCGTCACCAGGTGGTGACTGCAGGGGATGGAAGTAGGGGTAGATGCCCAGGTCCCTGACCTTCTGCGGAGCATCGTACTGGTAGCATTTCTCAAAAAGGTCTAAGAAGGTAGCTGTAGTCTTGTTTTCCGTCTGCAAGCGCGGGTCCTTATGATAAGGTTAGCTGCCACACAACTACGATGCAGGATGAAACCGATTTTGCCGCAATTTGTCAAGAAAATAGCATGTCAATACCAGAATTAGACTCTGGGGCTATCAGGCAAATGGGGGGTTGCCCCAAAAGTTGCCCATTTCTGCTCGCGTAGGTTGAGCGCTTGTCTACCAAGTCGTATTCAAGTGGCGTCAGGTGACCCTGCCTGACGCCTTCTACATATAAGTCAGGGTTGTCAATTCGATTAGGGCTGTCGGGCAGAGCCACCCGATAGCACATCAAATCCCTTCACCTTTGCCTACGGGCACCGCGGCGGTGCAGGACCGCCCTGGAACAGGTAGGCGACCAGGTAGGTCACATCGACAACGTCAATTTGATCACTGCCGTCAACGTCGGCCTCTTCCTCACATGGCGGCTGGGGACCCTCCAAAAATAGGTACCGCACCAGGTAAGTCACGTCGACCACGTTGATCGAGCAACCGTCAATTCCGACACCATCCACATCGCCTCTCAGCCCCACACAACAAGGACAGCCAGGATCAAAAGCACCAACTAAGATTCCGCACTCGTTATTCCACGGCGCGCAGGGAGAGGTGCTGTCTACGTAAAAACTGCCTTCCACCGTGTCACAGAACAGGGGATCAGCAGAGAAATTGCCGTTGATGCCTTCCTGACCGACAATACACCCGGTCCAATCACCGCTGGTATTTCCATAAACATCGCAGCACGACAGGGTAGCGGAGGTGGTGCCATCCTCGGTACATTTGACCACTTCACCTTCTCCGGAGAAACTGAAGATCGAATTGGTCACTGTCGTGGTGCACCCGCTACTGAGAGAGAGACAACTGGCCCCCCCCAAACTGCTAAAATTGCCGAAAAAGGTCGCGTTAGTAATGATGGAGACACCACCACCACTGTGATATATCCCACCACCGTTTCCGTGGTTTCTGATAAAAGCACAATCAGTGATTTCAACCGTAGAAGTGTTAGAAAGATCTATTGCCCCACCGGCTCCGGCAGCTAGGTTCCCTTCAAACAAGCAGCCGCCTATCGAACCACTCGAAGCCTCCAAAGTGACAGCACCACCATCGGTGCTAATGTTATGTACAAAACGACAATCCTCCATCAATATTGTCGATGCCACTGCATACAATGCACCACCGGAACCCTCAGTTGCAAAGTTGGTATCAAAAGTACATCCTTGAAATGTTAGCTGACATTCACGCGCATACACTGCACCACCATATGCAAACGCCCATATTAAGCCCAAGGCAATGTTATACCTAAAAATACAGTTTTTGATGATTGGGGATCCCCCAAAGCAGTAAATGGCGCCACCATAAATATCAGAAGTGCAGCCGTACGGAAGGGAGTCGTGCTCAAAAATGCAGTTCCTCACGGTGGGCGATGCCCCCATCATATACATCGCTCCTCCCTCAAAGTTGCTAACACCGCTCCGAATAGTAAACCCCCCAATAACAGTTGTACTATCTTCGCCACTTGCCAGGGTGAACGCTCGGCCACTACTCTGGCAATCAATAATGGTGGCATACGGGCCGTTTTCCGATTGCAGAACGATGTTCTTTCCGCCGAAGTGAATATCCCTGTTGCCTAAACCAGTGTAAATGCCGTCAGCCACCAGCACCGTGTCGCTGCCTACAGTGCCATCTATTCCCGCTTGAATCGTCGGCTGGTCGGCTGGGACGTGAATGGTGGCAGCGTTGAGGCTTATTGCACAGAGCGTGCAGATAACAAGAACGATAAGCCGTTTCATATTAACCCCTTGCGCCTTTGTGCTCCTCCTTTATAGGAATATAGAAAACACGGCCTCGTTTGTCAATGCTTCATTTGTACGGATAACCGCGTAATCCCATTATCAAGTGGCGTCAGGTGACCCGAGGCTGTCTCAAAAGTCGGTTCTCAAAGCCATAGAGACATCAAGACCATTTGTAACACAGGTCGCGATCCGGTCTGTCATTCCTGCGAAAGCAGGAATCCAGAAGATGTAACTGAAAGTGTACAAACATAATACCGATGGTTAAACGGAAATGACAAGAGAAATGGATTCCCGTTTTCACGGGAATGACGAAGCCACTTTCTTCCCCTCATCCGGCACTTGTGAGACAGCACCCCCTCGTGCGCCAACTAGATCGAGGACGGGGCAGATGTAGACATCCGCCGCCCACGAAAATTGGGTGGGTTACTGGCTGATCTCTATGTGGTTAGCAAAGGTAGTTATGCACCTGCGACCGCAGGGGATTGGTTTAACCTCACGTAAATTGACTGGAGCATTTGGACGGCTCACAAGTGGAACACCCGGAGGCTACACCCTTTGAGGAAATCAGGGAAATCATCCTGGTTGTATTGTTTGACCGGCAAGCGGGACATGGTGGCGCCTGTTCGTCACTGCCGACCAGCTCTTCAAACTTATTCCCACAATCCATACATTGATATTCGTAAAGTGGCATCTAATAATCACCTCATTTTGATCTCGACATGGCCGCCCCGGCCAGCGCCCCTACCGCCGTTGCGAGATAGGGGTATATCAAACTTTATGCAATATACACAAAAGAGAAACCTAAGCCAAGCGCTTCGCCAAAAAGAGAAAATATCAAGGTCCTCTTCTTCATAATGCCTTTCCTGACACATGCCTTGATGTATCCAGCTCCATTATCCGTAATAAACCTTGTGCTCCCGGAATAGTTCCCGCGGGCTTTGCACAATCCTGCCGGTTTGACCCGCAGGGCTATTCCCAGTCCGTCTTGACGTTCACGAAAAGTGTCTTGTTGTCGCGCCAGACAAAGAATATGACCTCGCGTGGCTTCTCTGACAGCCCCGTCTCGATTATAGCCTTGACTTCGTCTATCGATGTGACAGGCCGATTGTTAATCCTTTGGATGACGTCTCCAAGCCGCAGGCCGCCAACATCCGCCAGCCCACCCTGCTTCAATTCGGCAACTACCACGCCGCTGAAGGTTTCCTGGTCGAGGTTGCGAAACAAGTAGTCTGCAAAGACAAGATTGCGAACCTCAAACTCCAGCGCCTTGATTTCATAGGTGGCTGCTTCGGCTGCCGCCAGTGGCGCTTTCTCCAGGGTTGCCAGCAATTGGAGTGTGTCGATCACAGACTCCGCACGCCGTATAACAGCTAACTCCACCGAGGTGCCGGGGCTAAGTTCCGCAATCAGGCGTTGAAAAACAGGCAGATTCTCGTCCCTATCAATCTCCACCGGTTGTCCGTTCATCTCGTAAACAATATCTCCCACCTGCAGCCCTGCCTTCTGGGCCGGGGAATTAGTGACGATGTCGTTGACAATAATCCCACTGGAAATATCGAGTCCCCAGAACTGCGCAATCTCCGGGGTGAGAGCTTGCAGGGTGATGCCAAGCCAGCCGTGGTCAGGCCGGCCTTTCATGGGAGGATCAGCAATCAGTTTTTCAAGCCTCTCGCTGGCTATCACTCCAAGCAGAGGAATACCGGATTGACCGAACGACTCCAGCATACCGCCGGCGTCGCCCTGGGAAGGATCGAGCAACATCCCCAGCACTCCAACCGGTTCAAGGTTTTCGTCAAACAGCACCGATGCCATCTGAATCGGAGAAAACCCGACCGTGAGAGGAAAAAACTCTGGTGACTCCACCACCGAGGACACCATGCCGACATCGGCAGCCAGCGGGGGATTGACGAACTCCGGCAGCAACATATACAGCGTCAACCACTCACCGGCCTTGAAACGCTTGCCGATGAGGAAGTGGATCGGAGTAAAGCGTTCAGTTTCATCCGCTATGATTTTGATGAACCCGATTTGAGTGAATCTGTCCACTCCCAGGTATTCGGCATCATATTTCCCGCCGTCGAGAGTTGTTACTTCTATCTTTATTGGCGTTATTTTAATAGTAATCGGCGATAAGCTTGCCAGACCGGTTTCGCCAAGAGACATACCGTTGAACAAGACCAGACCATCTTCAGTAACGATAGTACCGAGGTACCGTTCCTGCTGATCGCTGGTGTGAATACCAAACGATATCTCCAGCTTCATGTCTATGATTACTGTGAAGCTGCGAGTCATCTCTTGGAGCTGTCCGAAATCAAATTCCTGCGCCGGTGCCTTAGCGGGTGTCAATGCGAGTAAAGCCACGACGGCTCCTAAGCGCAGAATATGGCATGTGTGTGTAATGCTCTTTCTATTCATCGATAGGCTCCCGGTCACGGTGATCGATTTTGAGGAAGATAAAACGGGTTGACCCTCCACGCTTGGCCGTTAGAAGTAGTTCATTTGCCCTGGACGACGTCAGTTGGTTGTACAGGATAACAAAATCTGCCAACCCCGCCAACTGCTGATTATTTACCATAGTAATCACGTCTCCGGGCCGCAGTCCCCCCTCCTCAGTGGCACTGGCTTCTTTCACGCCGACGACAAAGACTCCGGCGGTGTCGGTCAGTTGGTTCTCTACCTGCATCTGACGGGTTATCGCTTTAACGGTGCAACCCCACTTCTTACATTCGAAATCCTTCCCCTGTAATTCTCCCAAATCCCTGGTGGTCACCTTGAATGTATACGTTTGTTCGCCGCGCATGACTTTGAGATTTACCTGGGTCCCGGGTTTGTGCTTAGCGATCATATCATAGAAGGCCGGCAGTTCTTCCATAAATCGGGCGGAGACAGGGGTCCCGTCGATCTCAAGGATGATATCGCCTGCCTTGAGAAAACCCTTCTCTGCAGGGGAGCCGGGATCAATTGACGAGATCAACACGCCGACATCTCGGTTGGTTCCAAAGTATTCCTCCATTTCCTGCAACGCCTGGCAGTGCAGCCCAATCCAACTGCGGGGCACCTTACCTTCCGTAAGAATGGCGTGTACTACCTCCTTGACGACATTTATGGGAATGGCAAAACCGAGGTTGTTGGCCAGCAGAGTCGCCCGTGAGTTAATGCCGATCACTTTCCCGGACATATCAACCAGAGGACCGCCGGAGTTCCCGGGATTAATAGCTGCATCCGTTTGGATCCAGAGATTGTAGCGACCGGTTCGCTCACCGCTTGGCAGGCGGACATCGGGACTGAAATAACGGTCCTTAGTGGAAATAACACCGGCTGAGACCGAGCGTGACAGCGACAACGGCGAACCCATCGCCAGCACATACTGCCCCACCTGAAGGGAATCGGAATCACCGAACTCAGCCACAGGAACAGCGCCGGTGTAGTCCTGTAGGTTGAGCTTGATTACGGCGATGTCCGTCAACGGGTCGCCACCGACAAACTCAGCCGTTACCTGTTCCTTGTCATAGAGGGTGCAAATGATTCGTTCTGCCTTACCGGCCACGTGGTAGTTGGTGACGACGTATCCATCGGGGTGAAAAATGACCCCCGATCCGATAACAGCCCTTTTCTCCAACTGACCTGTATTGTAGTTCGTAATAACCGGTTGAATATGGACCAGAGCCGGCATCACCTTGTCACGGGCACGATAAATCTCGTCCTGGGGAACGCCACTGGGGACCCCGGCTGACAGATTCATCCCGATTAGCAAGCACCATGAAATGATTAGTCTACGCACTGAAATACAACTCTCCTCAATCCAATTATTATGTCCTTATAACACACCTTGCCGATCGTGGTTCAAACGATTTGCACCATTATCAGAGCAGTTAGAGTATAGTGGCATTATCTACTTATCGGCAAGTTATTTGTGATGTCGTCCGCTAACTCTCAGATTTGTCGAGGTCTCCAAGAAGGCTCTGGCGGAATCATTGAGGGAGAAGTTTGCCCACAAGGACAAAGGCAAACCGGAAAACTTGTTGCCCTCGTCATCGCCAGCCCTCGTGGGGAGTGTTGCAACTTCGTTTCCCCGAGAATACCGGCAGTAAGTATTGCCATAGTACCTGGCAATTCACATTGTCAGGTATGGGATGCTTATCAACTATGCAGGATCGCTACTTCAGCAGCATCATCCGTTTGGTAATAACTATATCGTCGATCTTCAAACGATAGAAGTATATACCACTTGCGACAAGGTTGCCGGACTGATCGACGCCATCCCAGATAACTTCGCCGTATCCCTTATCCCGATAGCCGTCAACCAGTACCGCTACCTTCTGACCCATGATGTTGTATACAGACAGCGTGACATGTCCTCCCTGGGGCAGGTAGAATTGAATGGAGGTATAGGGATTAAACGGATTGGGATAGTTCTGAGACAGCTCATATGTGGTCGGCAATACTGCTTCCCGCTCGCCCAGCAGCGGCTCTAACGCTCTCATGACCGTCTCCCTGCCCTCGCTCTCAGGGCAGTTGATGAGAGCCTCATACATCTGCCGCAGGACATCCCCTTCAAACTGCTTCAACAATGTTACTATGTCGCTAATCCCGCCCACCTTACCGGCTCCCTCTACAGAATGAGTCTGGGCCCAGTTTTCAGTCACGCCGCAGATGTCATTGGCATCAATTAAGCCGGAACCGTCAGCATCGGTGTAGACAGCAATCATCGGTGTCCACTTGAGTTGTGGCACAAACGTGTGAGCCGGAATTTCCTGCGGGGTTAAATCCGGGTTCACTTCCCGTGCAGGACCTACATTGCCCCAGTATAGCCCCATTGGCAAAATATCCCTCTCATCGACAATACCGTCGTTGTTTGCGTCGCCAGGAAAGACTGCAACGCCAGTGTAAACGATCGCACTGTACTCCTTGTCGATTGGTTTGATAGCCGAATCAAGAATACCCGTGTGCAATTGGATCTCTATAGTATCCAGCTCCTTCAGCAAACCGAGACTACTACCTATTATCAGCGAGTAGGTTTGGGAATCGTCGTAGCGATACGCAATCGGTGCGGCCTTGTAACTATTGATAACTACATTATCCGGCAGAGAACTCTCACGCACCGCCTCGTTGAATTCTACGACAATAGAGTCGCTGATCAGTATCTCCTTGTCCGGTGGCGGAACCCTTTTGGCGATCAGTTGCCTGTTGGTCACGTTTATAAACATCGTGTCAACTACCGAGGTGTCATAATCGAAAGCCTCAAAGATCACCATGTAACTACTGTCAACGTGCCGGTAATCAGGTTGGAACAAGAAGTCAGCCGTCCCGTCGCCATTGTCAGTGAACTCTGCCGAATTCGGTACATGATTCCAGGTGATCTTGATAGAATCGCCATCCGGATCGCTGACTACAATCTGACAACTGTATATCTGCCCCTCTTCCAGCACCGTATCGCGGCAGGTATCTACAAATTCAGGAGGGCGGTTCAACGGCTGAACATCCAGGGTTACCGGCACATCCTGCGGCGAATTAACGGCGTTACTCGCATAGACTGTGATTGTATCGTAATACTCGTTTGCAGACAAAGCGGAGATATCAGCACTTACGACCACGACCGACGGTGCCGTCCCTTCGGTACTCGAAACGTCGAGCCAACTTTTACTTTTGCTCAACTCCCAATTCAGGGTTCCACCGCCGGAGTTCTTAATCGTAAGATTTTCCGGAGACGGATTCGCTCCTCCCTCAATTGCGGAAAAAACAATTGCTAATGGCGAGAGAGCTATTTCGGTCGCACCACACCCCACATCGTACAATCCGATAAGAGCCTTGCAGCTATTATTGGCCGCGGCGCACGGGGAATTTCCAGTGATCTGGTAGTTGCCATTTGCAAAGTCGCAGAAGAACGGGTCAAGTGAGAAGTTGCCGTTTACTCCTTGCTGACTGGCGATGTCACCGGTCCAGTCGCCGCCGGCATTAGCGAAAATGTCACAGCAGAACAAAGTAGGCCCACCTGCACCATTGACATATATCGCCTCACCCTGGGGACTGAAAGCTATAATACAATTGAGAATAGATGGTGTTCCGGCGGTATCCAGATAGATACCGGCCCCAGTGTTGGCAGAATTCTTGACAAAAGTACAGTTTGCCAGAAGCATGGATGAACCGGCGTCTTCGGGGTAATACAAAGAAGAAATGGCACCGCCTTGCTGCGCAGAGTTACCGTCAAACAGACAATCCGTTACTTTCGGCGATGACCAGGTGCAGTAAAGGGCACCTCCGTTGTACTGGGCAGAATTGTTCTCAAAGGTGCAGTTTGTGAACTGAGCCTCACCTCCCGAACACCGTACAGCACCTCCGTAGTCACCGGTGTTGCCGATGAACCTGCAATTGGAGACTATTGGATATGCCCAGGTGCAGTTTAGCGCGTGCCCCGAATTGTTTTCAAAGGTGCAGTTCTTTATTTTCGGTGAGACATTGTCAATCCAGATGGCGCCACCATTACCGTACTGGTCATATCCTCCGCGGAATGTGAAGCCGTCAACAACATTATCGGGGGAACCATAGTAGTCAAGATAGAGGCCACGATGTTGATCATCGGAGGACCCCTCACAATCAATTATGGTATTGTCCGGGCCGCTTTCGGATTTCAGGACAATCTGCCACCAGGGCATATAGAGATCGCGGTTACCGTCACCGGTATAGGTGCTAGGAGCAACCAGGATCGTGTCACCATCCGTAGAGGCATTGATTGCCGACTGGATAGTTGGGTATTCCTCAGAAGGGACATGGAGTACTGTTACACGCTGAGTTATACCGCGAACCCAGTCGACATAGATGTTTCCTTCGTTATAATAGGCTCCCATGGTAATGGCGATTCTGTCAAGGTTCGAGAACTCACCTGGTAAAGGCTCGTCAAGAAATATGGTGGTCCAGCCGTTATTGGCCAATGGGAACCAGCCGGTACTGCCACCGGGGTAGTATGTATTCGTATCACCTGCTTTCTGATAGCCAAACCTGGCCCAAACCGAATAGCTGTAGTATGGCTCGTTGTAAATTCGCGCCTCAAGTCTCTTAGAACCGTCCCAAGCCGGTCCTACAGGCGCCCAAATCGCCTTGCTCCAAAACTCATAATCGCACTCGTGCTCATTGTACCCATGATGATAGGCAACGTATTTAAGGGTACCATTGTCCCAGTAAAGGTCGAAAGGATATTTAACCCGCTCCAATCTGCCAACTTGATTACACCCCGCGTCCGCATAGGTAATCGCCACAGTATCGGGTGAAGTTGAAAAGCTCCAGCCCTCCAGAGTATTGTCGAAATTGAAATATACAGTGTCAACGGCAAGTGCAAATTGCCCTGGCAAAGGCTTTGACTGTTGGGTATCCTTATGTGTTAATCCTTCCATAGGTAATGGCGGTGGTATTACAGAGACTACATTTGTGGCCAACAACTCCAGGGGGGTGGCAATCACCGTTAGTACAGCGACTAACATTAATAATAATTTCATGTAGTTAGAGACTGATGTTCTCATAAGACTAAGCTCCATCGAGATTAGGGACTGATCCCTTCTTTGACAAGAAACACTTATCCATCTTTAAGGTAACAGATTCTGCGTTTTGGTCAATACCAATTATTGAACAATATGTCTGTTCAGGAATGGTCAAGAAGCTGAAAATCGCTTGCAACTAAAGAACTTAGGTAACAAAAAGCCGGCCTGACGGGCCGGCTCTCGATCTATAGACAATAAGATAACATTCACTTCATAAGGACGATTTCTTCTGCAATCTTGGCCGGAAAAGGCTTGCCCGCTTCAATCACGCCTTCCGTCCCTTTGATAAACAAACCCAAAATAAATAGATAAGAGAGCGTCTTACGGCCCTTTCCTTTAGCCACGATCGGGCCGTCAACAGCCTCCAGCGCTAGCTTTTTGCCTTCCTCAGCCTTGTAGCTTCCTGTCGGCTCCAGTTCCACAAGGTCTACTTCAATATAGCCAGGCTTACCACCTTTGCCCGCAGGCTTGACCGATCTGACCCGCGCGGTACCTTTGGCGCCATCCTCAACGGCTATAACGCCGCCATAATCCACAGCTCCATGAAGACGAATCGGTATAAGGTCCCCAGGTGCGGCATACTTGGATGAAACATCCTGCTCAAACTCAATTTGTACCTTGGTGCCGGCAGCCAATATAACCTCATCCGCTTTGCCCCCCGTTGCCAGAACAGCAAAAACCAGAACAGCCAGCACCACAACTTTTACTTCCCGCCATCTATTATGCATTACTCACTCCTTTGTCGATTCTTATCATAATACTTTCCTAAAACTTGGGCAAGTTCCGTTTTGGGTCCGGATCAAAAGTAATGCTGATTTTCTGACCCGATGCGAATTCGATCTCGCCGTTCATGTCGAAGATTGCATAAGGATTATCAAGAATCTTGAGGTCGGTTGACTTCTCGCCCCAGGTCTCATCGGCAGGATTTTGGTGAGTTTTATCAAGCGCTATGTAGATGTGATCGCCCGCTCGCCATGTGATGCTGTAACCCTTTCCCCCCTTCCGGTAAAGCTTGCCCTGTTGCCAGTCGCCGGTCTTGCCACCCTTTTTGACAAGAATGTGTATATGATAACCTTCAGGACAATATGTGAGGGAAAAACCATACTGCTGCCTGCTCTTGTTGAAACGGTCCGCCTGGGATAGGTAGGTTTTGATACGCTCCACGTCCTGCTGCCGGGCGGGATTACCTGACAGCTTTGCTTTTAGCTTTCTCAACTCTCTAACGGCCGTGCCCAAGAGATACTCAGGACTCTGATTCTGGTTGATCTCGGCAATAAGCGCATCCAACTCGGTACCTGCTTCTTGGACAGTCTGCTTTTTATCGACCTTCTCCTGTCGTGCTGCTGCCGCCTCTTTCAAAACCTTACCCAAGGCTTGCTCGGCACTGTTCACTTCTCTGCCGTAGAAACTGCTATCACTTTCGACCTGTCCCACGATCTTAGCCCACGCACTGTCGGACGGATTGAGAAGAGCGTTCTTGAACAAATCCCATAGCTTGAGCGCCCGCCCGCTCCTGGCGAACAGAACCGAGGTCGAATCCCACTGGTGGAATCCATCCAATGCAGCCTCCAGCGCTTTTTGGCCTGGAGTCAAACGAAGGCTGTCGGTAGACAGGTCGGGCTTGGGCCAACCGGCGGCATCCTGAACTGTCACTGCTACTTTCTGTATTGTTTTGTCAAGCTCACGAATCTCTGCGCCCAGTATATCCTTGTCATAAATGCTACGGATCTTCCGGGCTGGCACCAAGAACCTGTCGTACAGCCACTTCACTGTCCAAGCGTTCTCATACTTCCTGTAAGCGGACTTGATTTTCGTGCGTTCCTCCTTGGTAGCTCCAGCCCTGCTGTAAGAATACTGCTTAAGTATGTTGTCCTCAACCCTCGTGGTTCGAGGCAAAACCCACTTGAAGTGATAGAGAAATGGCAAGGAAAACACTACCACCCAGATGAGACTGAGCACAGCCACGTATTTCGCTACCGTTCGGATTTTCGATATTCTCCGGCTGCGCCCAAGGGAATTCAGTATCCAATAGAACGGCTCCTTGATGCCCACTGGACGCATTTTAGGCGGTGGCTTGTAAATCGAACGCCCGACATCGGTGCCAATCTTTTCAGGTTGCTGGCCGGTGCTTGATACGAAAAATATCTGAAAGTCCAGTGTTCTTCCGACAACGACCTTTAGAAACTCTTTCAGCTTAACGAGAATGTCTCTGACTGCACCGGCCCAGGCAGAGTTGGATGCGATTTTGTTGCTGGTCAGCACCCTGTCCAAAAAGACCTCGTAGTCTTCGGCGAGGAAATGTTCATCCTCGGCGCTGATCAGAACGGACTGGCTGTCAGACGAAAAACCGGGCAGGATATCTGCCTTGGTGACTACTAAGGCAATCGGAATCGGCAACCGACGATTCAGCGGCGCCAACCGTTCCAGCAGGTTGACAAAAGACGCCACATGGGTCTGGGTTCGCGACTCGGCACCCAACATTTTAGGGTCATAGAAGAACAGGATGCCTTTACAGCCCGACATAAAGTCGATGACTTTCTCAGAGAGGTCATGCCCCCCCGAGATGGAGACGGCCTTGCCGTCGTAGTCGTATGTAACAACAGGTATTTTCTTTTTCCTGTCGACAATAGCATTAAACTGGAGAATCTTATCTCCCTTGGTGGGATCAGGAAATTTTTTCTCCTCACGGAGGTCCACCACCGTTCCAACATCCGTAGCCGTTCCAACTCCCCAGATGGAGCGGTAGTTAGTCAGAAGCTGACCTGCGGTAGCATTGTCTGTGACGGATATCTGCAGTTTTTTGGAGATCTTACACTCTTCATTGAGCACGGTGTAATAGACGGTCTTACCGGAGTTGTCATGGCCGTAGATGCCAACACGCACCCCCGACGGCCATTCAAAACCGCCGGCCGCAGCAGTGCCCTTCTTCTTGGGTTTCGAGGCAGCTTTAGCGCCTTTCTTGAAGACCTTGAGTACCTTGCCGAACATTACAACTCGTTCACATCCCTGTCAATCCGCCGGGCGGTCCCTATTCATTTCCCGTGGTCGCCCTGCACCGTTTGCGATCGCTCCTGAAACTGTTCCAGTCGGCTTTCCCCGTAGTCGCCCCACTTCATCGGTACATACACCGCCAACAGAATAAAAAAGAGAATGACCAATCCATAAAACAGAAAGGCTGGATTGCGCTGGGCAATGACGAGGCGAAAATACCGCCAACTGGAAAAAGCCCCCTTGAACTTTCCACCAAGTTCGCCCAGAGCAGCTTTCACTTTTGACCAGAAGCTCGTCTGGATCAGATAGTTCCATTCCTTGAGGTAGTGTTCGTATTGCCGGCTCTTCTGCTTCAGCTTGTTGAAAGTGTCAACTCTTCGCAGGTGAAACTCAAGGGAAGTCCTATCGGCAATGATATCTGCTCCCAATTGCTGTCGTCGACGCGCCAACTCAAGGAACTTGAGTGGATCACCCATCGAGGCAAACTGCTCAGGGCTGAGGTCAATATTAAGACTCTTGCCGAACCTGTTCAGATAGCGAGCAATTTCGTGCAGGAGAAAGGAATTCAGGCGGTAGTTATCGTTTAGGCTCCCGCTACGAAACAGAAGGGGAACCAGGTGGTTTTCAAAAAAGGGAACATCCTGTTTGACTCCCCGAACCCCTCGGCAGTAGCTGTACGCCCGGTTAGACTGGCCGTCGATATCGGCCTCCGACTCAAAAAACGTAATCAGCACCTGTACGGTCAGCTGACGCAGATCGGAACTGGTCAGGGGTGACTGTTTGACCTTGTTTAGAAAGAACTCGTCGAGAGCAATCGCCTTGTCACGCTGTTTTCGCAAAGCCTGGAACACGGCTCCGATGCCGTTGTATGTTTGCAGGAAGGCTTCGGTTTCAAACTGCGCGTAGTTCCGCTCGTACGTGTCGAGATATCTGAAAAGATCATCTACGTATGATCTTACGGCAACATCCTCAGTCATCTTGTGCTACCACCTAAACAGCGTAAACGATTAAGTCCATTTTCCCCAGGTTCGCAAACTTGTCGGCTTCCCCCGCCCCACGGAAAATCATGGTTAACTGTCTCACGGATGGTGACCTGAGCATGTCCTGAGGACGCAGAGCAACCTTGTTGCCGAAAGTCACCGCATCAACCTCGACCGGATCCGTTTCACCCAATCCCCGGGCTTCATTCAGACCGAGTCTTACCTGCATATTGGACCATTCCCCGACACTGAAGAGGTCCTTGGTAATCAATATCACGGTGTCCGAAACGGCGCATGGATTCGGTACATCAATCAGCAGATAGCTCAGCTCGCCTACCTGCTCCAGCTTGCTGCTGCCGTACTCCACTACCCGGTAAGTCCTGCCGTGATACGTCAGAGTGTCGGTGGCAACCGCCTGCTTGCCCATATCTTCCCGTTTGACCTGTGCCAGGAAGCCCATGATGCTGCGCAAATTGCTGATTATGTCATCTATCGCCTGCAGGTGACTACCAAGATCGGCATGGTTGTACTCGGCCAGCAGGAACCCCTCCACCGAAGACGTAAACAGTCGAACCTCGGAGTTCATCTGCTTGACAAAGAGCTTTTCATTGAGAAAGTCCTTTAGGCCCGGTCTAAGATCCAAAAGAGTTGAGAAAACTCGAAATAGCTTCTTGGAGAATATCACCAAATAAATCGGATGAAACGCATTCTTCCCAATGACAAAGTCATCCAGTGTCGATGATAGGTGATAGGCGAATTGATAGATCGTTTCCCTGAAAGCAATCTGCAAGCTGGTCTGCTCTCCCGCCAGCGCCCCACCGGTAGAGATAGCCGCATACGCCCGTGACGAAAGAGACAACAGGTTTTCCAAGCGGTTCCGGTAATCGGCAGCTTTTTGAGTCAGCCGCTCGTCAGCATTCAGGCTTAGGCAGGGGGGATAGTAACTGTCGGAAGGAGCCACTTCGTTGCCGTCAACGCTCAGTTGCGCGATTTGCAGGTAGCGTCCTTGCGGAAGGTTAGGCGGTTGGCCAAGCGCCAGGTGATAGTTGCCGACCAGATTCGGTATACGGGGGAGGTCCTCCTGTGGGTCCGGTTCACCGATCTGCTTCTTCGCTGCAGCTTCAATCCCGATATAGACCGGTACCACGGGACTGTCAATTTCCTTCTCAGCCCGGACGCCGCTCTGGTTTGATTCATTTATCTCTATAATACCGCCATCCGGTGTTATTGCCTGACACCGGACCACTTCAACGCTCAAGCGGTTGGCGCTTACCGAAAGGTTAAGACTCAATGCAGGCTTTCCCGAAGACGTTTTCCTTACTAACCCGTATTTATCGCTGACATCAAGAGCGTACCATCGAGACAGCTCTTCAAAGTATTTTTCCTGGTCTTTCAGATGCTGCTGGGTGACCAGCATCCCGTCCTGCCAGTTCACCGAATATAAGTTCAAGTCGCTCATTACTTTGCCTCAAGAATTACAGGAGGAATTTATGCACAGCCGATTACTATGTCAACATCAATAGATACTATTTGTCACAGTCCTTTCCGTACGGGGTAGACGTGCCCGTTTGCCGCACCAGGCCACCTTGAGCGAAGTCGAAGAGTAATGAAATACACTGTGTGAAGCCGCAATTGTCAAACGAATGTAGAATACCCAAGGTACCCTTTCCCATCTTTTCTGCCGAGAACAAGCCCGCGCCTGTCAACTTTAACTGTAATCCGGCAATCCAAATTGCTTGACATACAAATACTCAACACCCACTCGAGTTTTCGGCGTTGCGGTTTGCCGGGTAAAAGGTCACGGACTTTGTCCGGGGCCACTCCGCGTACCTGCAATTCGTAACTCGAATCGTACTCCTTGAATGATCTGCCGACAACAAATCCTTCCCCAAGGGAGCTTGACGCCGATCCCAGACGAGACCGAATGCTGTCCGGGATAGCATATTCAGACTTAACATTCTCGATTATGCGGAAATCATATCCAAAGAGATAACGTAAGACCTCCTCAACAAAACGAGGATTACCCGCCCAGAAATGAAAACTCGGCAGGATTGAGGCCCAGAACAACGTCTCCCCAACGTCCGGAGACTGCTCCCAGGGCGCGAAGTCAACCAGTTTCAGATACCGCAATAAGTGTGTCAGGTCCACCAATCCAAAGGAGAACTTAAGGGACTGATACATGGCAACGGCATTATGGCGAATAACAGCAGCATCGAAGGGAGCCATGAAGGCACGAGCTTTGTCTTCCCATTCTCCTGTGCGTGAGGTGCCCCCATGGAACCCATAGAACATCTGATAGGGCATATAGTCGACGGCGCTAGGGTAGCCGACCTTTAACACTATTCGAGTGTCATCCTCTATGGCCGTGCCCGGCTTTGGACTCTGCTTTTGGATCTCGCCCCGGTAATTCTCATATTCACCGACAGCAAAGATATCAATGCGGTTTATGTCGACACCATTCTTCGCCAGCACGCTGAGGGCCGTTGTGTAGTGGAACGGATTTTGGCGGCTGCAGAAGTCAGGCATCACCTTTTGCTCCGCCCCAATCATTGACTGACAACCTCGATTTTGAACTGGGTGTTAACAGGCGAACGAGATTTCAAAAAACTCCTAAGGCGCGTTTGCAGTATTGCGGTCTCGTCGTCGGAGTGGAACTCCTCACCGTTGACTCTAACCATGACGATGATACAACGCCTGACGCCCCGTCCGGCCCGTTCGACGCCATTTTCGCAAGTTGCATCTTTGATCCTCGGGTCGAACGTAAGCGCCCAGTTTACTATTTCGGGGAAGGTCAGAGCGCGATCGCGACTGCGAAGCCGGGCTGAGGCTTCGGTAATAACCTGCTGGTCGGTCTTGGCAGGAATGGCGCCAGCGGTCGGAACGACATTTTCAACCGACTCTATTCCCGGATGATTTTCATACAGTTCGACAATCTTGCCCGCTGCGATGGCATTGGCGGCAACCCCGGCTGTAATTGAATAGGTAACAGAAATGGAATCGGGGGGTAGTTCGACCGTAGACGAAAAGTCAAACCACAGCACCAACCTCTCGTTGCGCTCTTCAAGAGAATAGTATCTCTGGGAACGATCCCGCTGAATCCGATGCATCCCGGCATATTCGCGGCCGTCGGAATCGACTACGCTGGTAATCTCCAGGATGGTGGAAATAGGTTCGGGAAGCTCAATCTCGACCAGCCGGCTACCTCCGGTATGTTTGAACAACTTGAGCTCATTCTTGTTGACGGCAATAAAGCAGTCAAAGCGAATGTCAAAGGGGGATTGTAGCGTCGATCTGTCTCCGCCCGGGGGGAGGTCCAGCCGCATCCAGTATAGGCTTGAACTCAATGCGCCGGCATCAATACCGCTGCGGCTTAGAATCACTGACAGCTCTTCAGCCGGAGGGCTCATTTCCCAAGTGACGGCAAACGATTCCGGCAGCACCATAAAGCTGTCTTCGAGCGGTTTCAAAAGATCAGCATTAGTTCGCAGTCCGCCCCAATCCCTCTCCTGCTCGCCGGAGCCCAGTATCTGGTCAATACCACCGGCAAGACCGGGGCAGAAACCGCAGTCCTCGTGAAACGATCCGACCCTGGAGCCGGGATACCAGCGTGCCCAGCGGAGCTGTTTCTGTACGGGCGACGTCGCCTTCAAGAATAGTACAGCCCCGGACAGAGCCGTCGGTTGGCCGCTGTAATCAATTGCAACAAACACTTGTCCCAGACCGCTTGAGGGAATCGTGGGAGGCGCCACTGCTGCTGGGGACTTTTCCCCCTCTGCAACCGGCGAGAGGTCTATGATCGAATCCTCGAGTCTCAGGAAGATATGCTTGGCCCGTGCAGAAAACAGTTTCTCATTCTGTAGAGAGGAGAAAAAAAAGGTCTGCCCACCTTCACGCTTCTCTTTATAGAAAAAGCGTGTGTGAGGATCAACTTCGACTTCAGGGTCTACCGGCAGGCAACGCATGACAGTATAAGCAGGCACCGGCCACCGCTTGCTCTCGGGCGAAAGTGACTTTATCAGCGAGCCGGTTGCAACATCCCAGGTAACATCCAGTCTCCTGTCGATTCTCGAAAGCTGGTCTGAGTACAACTGCAGGAGGATTCTCACTATCGGATCCAGCCGTTCGGGAGATTCGGGAATCTGGTTATCCCAAGCCCGCAACTGGCGGTGCATATCAGCGAAAATCTGTTCCGATGAGCGTGACTTGTCCACGTCTATACTTTACCTACCCTGTTGGGAACGGTTACCCCAGCGCGAAATCGGCTTCAAATTTCCCTTCTTCGTCGCCATCGTGATAGTTTCCACTCACTTTTACAACAACTCCCAGTGCATGAGGATGGCTATTGGCGACGTTTACAAAAGAGACCGAGACGTTATACAGTCGCTTCTCATACTTGTCGATAGCGTTCCTCAAACTGGCTCTGATATCCGCCTTGCTGGCCATCAGAATATCAGAGTATTCCTTTTCCCAGAGGTCACACCCAAACTCCCGGTCGAAGGGAATCGTACCCATGCGCGTGCTCAAAAGCAGACCAATCGAATAGGCCAATGACTGCTTCAGGTCAGTCCTAGGTAGATAGCCGTCGCGGAGGATCAGGGGAATGGCGAGGTATTCCATCGAACAGACTTAATTTATTTTCACCAGTGAACCCTTTACGGTCACAATGACGCCGCCTTCCAGAGTCGCATTCATACCAGCCTTTACGTCGTGATTCATGCTCGCTTCGCTTTTGAGATTGCCGCCGGCTTTGAGCTGCAGGTCCTGCGTGCTCTCTTCTTTGATGGCTGCTGCGGATTTGAGGGTTATGTCGCCGCTGGTACTCTCAAGGCTGATGTTGGCGCCGCTCAGACTGATATCGCCCTGGCTTTCGATGACGATTTTCGGGCCGTCAAGTGTGAGCGTGATCGAGTTCTTGCTATCTTTCTGAACGATGACAAGAGCTTCGGATCCATCGGTATCAGAAAAATAAATCTCATTGCCGCTCTTGGTGCGAAATAGCTTGAGGTTGTTATCTGCGCCCTTCCAGCCCACGGGATGGTCTACCGGGGGGATGTCCTTGCCATTGTACAGACTTCCCAGAATCAAAGGCAGAGAGGGATTGCCCTGTTCATAACCAATCAGGACCTCGTCATCCACCTCCGGAAGACAGTAGAAACCCTTTTTTTCTCCGGCGTGCGGGGTGAGTACCCGTACCCAGATCTCGGGGGCAGCTTTGGAGGCATCCTTCACGTTCCAGTGAAACTTGATCTTTACCCGACCGAGCTGATCGGGATCGTCGGTGTCAACCACAAGGCCGGTCTGGAGGTCTGTAAACAGTGTACGGGCAAACTTCCGTTGGGGGAAAGCTATATCCAGAGGAGTACAGGTAAACGTGTTGTGGTATTTCCCGCTCTCGTCAAACATGTGTTTGATCGACTTGACCCAGAACAGGCCGTCAAACTTATCCATCCCCTTGATCTTGACGCAGTGCCCGACAGCCACCGCGGGAATAGTGGACTGGCCGTGACAAGTGACCATCCCACCAACAACGCTTTCCCTCACAAGCTCAAGGGCTTGATCCAGGTCCCCCTGGCTGCCGGACTTCAAGCCCGACGTGAAACTTGCATCCGGGTACATCTCCTTCGAGGCATCATGGGACACCTTTGACAAACCTGACAGGGATGTCCTCAGGGCTCCAGAGGTCTCACTTTCATATACCTCCTTTTTGGAGTTATCATAAACTTGTGAACCGATCTTTTCGATACCGGTCCCCAGTCCCATGGAAAACGCCCCCAGCGACTCTCGCCAGACCAGCTCCTCACTCTTGGCGCTGGAAGCGCCGGCCAGGCTGAATTCCTTGCCGTCATAAAAGGCGAACATCCCGCTCTTTGAGGACAACCGCATTATATACTGATAGTCGGTTTCGCGATATTGAACGCTGTACTTCAGCGAACCTTTGGTCGCATCAATCGTGCCGACAGTAATAGGGTATTTTCTAACAATGGAATTGATGATATCGCTGGCGCTCAGCTCGTGATACAGAGCATTCTGCCGGGCGCCATCTGACGCAATCGTTGGACTGTGTGCGGTCACCAGCACAGTGTTGAGCCCATCGATACTGTTTTCCAGGCTCACCTCGGTTACCAGGCCGACAAATTCCAGGTTACGTGCCGGGTCAATCACACCGCCGTAGGGTGTGATTGTTACCGAGATCGCCTTGCCCAGAAAGGAAGTGTACTTAGACGGATCATCGAAGTCTTTTTCGGACGAGGCCTTACCAAGCTGCCGAATCCTCATCTTGAGAATGTGATGATCATCGACAAACTGATCCAACAGGACCGAAGAGATGTCGTACTTGATCTCCTTGTTATCTACTCGGACCCGGCATTCCGCCGCTGTTTGAAGAGCTGCCATAGATACCAACCCTGGTTATTCACAGTACCTCTGCCGGGCAACCGATCCGTTTACCCGGCAGAGATGAATTTGCCTATTTCTCCCAGTAGTTGGCTATCGTGGCATCCGCCACCATCAACTGGTTTGCCGATATCTCGAAGTACTGATAGATCTGTTCGTCAGGATGGTTCTTAACGTGTGGGATGGTCTCCACGAATTTGGTTATGAATCCATCCGTCCAGCTTAGCTCTTTCATAACTGCGGAATCCTTGTTGTAGAACGTGACCTTACCCGACTTCCAGTTGGGCTTGCTCGTGTCCATTGCCCACCGAGCAAGATCCACATTCCCAGCCTCGTCGGACTCCACGGTGATCTTAATCACGCCAAAGTGAGCCCGGTCAGTGGGGCGCCCGGTTTCATCTTTGGAAGTGTAGACTTCGTAGGAAACCTCATACACGTGCGGATACTCCACGCCGTCAATCTCAAGAGTTGGTCTGTGCGGCATCGCTACTCTCCTTGCGTTTTGTTGGTTTATTGATGCTATGTGTTTGTATTCGGTTCATCACATCAGATCGCTACTTGTCCTTCACATTCGTCTGGTTGTCTTCGTTCCAGGCGGTGAATTCGATATTGAAGGTGCGGGCCGGGTATTTCGGGTTCAAGGCAACTTTGATATCGATTTCCTGCCGCTTGCGCATCTCCTCGTCGGCAAAGATCTCCACCTTGTAGTCCTGGAGGATGTTGTCACCGCCGCTTATGGCTTTCATGAACTTGTCGATATCCCGACGCATAGTATCAATGAACTTCTGGTCAATAACCGAGAATGTCTGCTTGTTCAGGTAGTTCCGCAGAGTCTTGTACACGTAGTCGTATGTCCGCCGGATCGAGTAGACATTGAATGTCTCTTTCGTGAACAGAGTCGCCGCACCCATCGCCACGGCCGTACCTTCGAAACTGACCATCGGGTTTATGCCCTTCTCGTTAATCTTGCTGGCGTCCGGCTGGTTGGCCCTGAAACGCAGATACTTGGCATCGGCAATCTTGCCGTACTTGAAGCCGGCCATCGGCTGCTGCATACCGACAATCGTGTCACCCTGGTACATCTTGCCTGCTACAGCCGCAGAAGGTGGGATCCACATGTCGTCGTCTTCGTACTGGTTAGCGCTGCGAGCCAGGATATAGTTAGCAAACACGGAGACATACTGCTTGTAGTTGTCGATGCCGGGCAGATTGGCATAAGCCGGGTCCTCCAGCATGTCCATAACTTCTTCGAACTTCTCGAAATTGGGAAGATCAGTCATGACATGGACCTTGTTTGGCAAGCCCAACTGCCGAGCTACGGTGTCAATGTTCTCTACGCTACCCAGATAGCCCGGAATTACAGCCATTGAGAAACATTCCTTGACGCTCCATTCGCGATAGAGATCGGCGATGGCTTTGGTCAATTGTTCAAACTTCTCCCGATCGTTGGGATTGGTCAGTTCTTCGGAGCTAACATTCGCAAAATACGCATTCACTTTTTCATCCGGTTCCTGCTGGGCGTTAGCGAAGAACTTGTCGACGGCGCGGTAAGTGGTCTCAAGTTCACGGTTGGCCTTGTGTACCTTTTTCATGTTCTTTTCGAGATTGGCCTCCAGCTTGGTCGCCTGTTCGTTTAAATCTTTGCGAATGTCGTCGATCTTGTCGGCTTTGGAGAGATTCTCCATCCACACCTTGAGCCGCTCTGCCAGGAGCTTGCGCTGGGTGGCGAAATCCTTTTTTGTCAGGAACTCCTTACGCTGGAAATCCTTTTTTGGATCAAGCCATTCAACGCCTCGCACCAGGTCGCCATCGGCTGTTTTGAACGATGGCAGCAGGGCGGCTAACTTGCTGAAATCGCCGAAGGAATCGCTCAGCATAGAAGCGAACTCATCCTCGGATACCTTCTCAGCTACTGGAGCTTCCGGCTTGGCTTCGGCAGCCTGTTCCGGCTGCGGCTGCGGTTGGTTTTTTTCCTCTTCACCCATTTTTATAACTCGCCTCCTTACTCACTGAGAAGGTCAATGTAGTATTTGGCCGCCTTCAACAGCGCTTCTTTTTTCTCTTTGTCGTTTAGCGTCTTCTTGAGGGCGTTGTTTTTCTTTAACTGTTTGTCCAGATCGGCCATCATCTCCTTACGGTAATAGGTCTTCTGGAGATAGTCGTTTTTCTCAATCAATTCCTTCGAAGTGAAGTCCTTCATGGCCTTTATTTCAAAACTGGTATTGACCGGTTCACCTTCGGCCGTTTCCAGTTCTGCCGAAAAGGATGGCCGGAATTTCTCAAAGACCTCCTTGAGGTTGTTGCATTTGGTCGGCGTTACATCGGGGTCATCATCGCTGTTCAAACGCGCGGCATAGAGCAACTTATTGGAAGGAAGGAGCTCAACCGGGACGGAGTCGTCTCTCTGAATCCGCTCAGTGGCTCCCAGAATGAATTTTGCCATCTCCTCCTCCAATTAAATAGTTTATTGAATATCAGCTTCTTTTTCCCTGGTAAAGATGTATGTATCATCTTTGACATCAATCATGATATGGTCACCGGGGGATACTTTTCCGGTAATAATATCCACCGACATCTTGTTGATAATGTCCTTTTCGATAATCCGCTGGATGGGCCGGGCTCCAAGCTCGATCGTGTAGCCGTCGGTGGCCAGCTTGTGTCTTGCCTCGGGGCTTAAAGTGGCCTTAATGTTCTGGTCTTTAAGCAACGTGGACACCTGTTCAAACTCGAGCCCGGCAATCACTTCTACCTGGTCCTGGGTAAATGTATGATAGATAATAATATCATTCAAACGGTTTAGAAACTCCGGGCGAAACTTTGTGAAAAGAAAGCCCCGTACTTCCTCCATGTCAAGCTCTCTCCCTTCGCGGTCGGCCTCAAGAATGCGGTCGGCGGCGTAGTTGGAGGTCAGAACGACAATCGTGTTGGAGAAGTCAACTGTGCGGCTTTGACCGTCGGTCAGACGGCCGTCGTCAAGAAGCTGCAAGAGGACATTAAAAACATCCGGATGGGCCTTTTCAACTTCGTCAAAGAGCACTATCGAGAACGGCTTACGCTTAACCGCTTCAGTGAGAACGCCGCCTTCCTCGTAGCCGACATATCCCGGAGGCGCACCGATCATCTTGGCCACCGAGTGGGATTCCATAAACTCGGACATATCCAGCCGCACCATGGCGTTTTTGTCATCAAAGAGAAACTCCGCCAGCAGTTTTGGCAAATAGGTCTTACCGGTGCCCGTCGGTCCGAGAAACAGAAACGACCCGACCGGACGGTTCGGCAACTTCAGACCAGCTCGTGCCTTTCGCACAGCATTGGCGATGCCGCTGATGGCCTTCTCCTGCCCAACAATCTTTTTTGAAAGGAACGACTCCATGTTCACCAGGCGGTCCTTCTCCGCGGTAAGCATCTTGGATAGAGGAATGCCGGTTCGACGAGCAACTACAGCGGCAACGTCGGCATCGTCGATTTTATGCTCCAGCGTATCGACAACAGGTTTCAAGTCGTTCAAGCGCTCGACTTTCTCTTGAAAAACCTTTTTGAGTTCAGCCAGGTTCACGCTATTGACTGTCATTTGTCTGCTCCTGTAGCAACCTCCAAGCGGTACCCCCAGAACCCATGCAGCCTGTCCACGCCGCGCGAAAACCCATCATAGGCTGCCTGTAGCTTTTCGAATTCCTCTACATCCTTTTGCGGGTCTTTCCCGTCGCATGATTGTATCAGCTTTTCAATCTCAGAAATCTGTTCCGTCAACAGGGGAATTGCATTTCGAGCGAACTCCTCTTTGACGCTGAACTCGGAACCGGCCTCATCGACAATATCCAGGGCGACATCCGGCAGATTCCTCTCGCTCAGGTAACGGCGGGCGTACTTAACGGAGCCGACGACCGCCTCGGGGGTATAGGTAATCTTATGGTGCTCCTCATACTTGGAAAGAACACCCTTGACAATTCGCACCGCTTCTTCCTCGTTGGGCTCCTCGACCTTCACCCGCTCAAAGCGCCGGTCAAGCGCCTTGTCCTTCTCAAGATACTTGGTGTATTCTTCTTCCGTGGTGGCGCCTACGAGGCGAATCTGACCACGCGCCAGAGCCGGTTTCAAGAGATTGGCAGCATCCATCCCACCGCCGCCACTTCCTGCTCCGGTGATAGTGTGAATTTCATCAATAAAAAGAATGATTTTCCCCGCCGACTTGACCGCTTCACCTACCAGGGTTTTGAAGCGCTCTTCAAATTCTCCCTTGTACTTGGCACCGGCCACAAGCGAGCCCATATCGACCTGCATGACTTTCACGCCATCAAGCGCTTTGGGTACCTTGCTGTCAATCACTGCCTGAGCAAATCCCTCCACGATGGCCGATTTGCCGACCCCGGCGCCGCCGACCAGAACCGGGCTGTTTTTGCGCCGACGCAACAGAATCTGGATTGTTTGCTGCAACTCCTTTTCACGACCGATCATGGGGTCGAACTCACCGGCGGCGGCTTGATTGGTCAGGTCGACACAGTACCGAAGAGTTCCCGCCACTTCTTTTCTACCCTCACCGGCAGGTTTTCCCTCTCCAGACACGGGTGCGGCGGTTGCGATCTCTGCTACCGATTTGCTATCGGCGATAGCCTTGTAGCAATCCTCTTTAGAAATGTCGATCTTGTCGCGGACATAGGGCGAAAGCTTGCTTTTAGGGTCGAATATAGCAATGAAGATATGCTCAGGCTCAACGAGGGGATCATACAGCTTGGCTTTCTCCTCAATCGCCTGCGTTAGCACTTCTTGTACCGAGGGCGCAATACTGAGATTATCACGCGCCGATGACCGGCTGGACTGCTCTTTGAGGTGCTCTTCGACCATTGATTCGATGAAGGCCCGGCTTTTGCCAAGCTGATTGAGAATTGACTCCACCTCAGACCCTTCGTGGCGAATGACAGCTACAAGGAGATGCTCAATCTCGATTTCGGGGTGCCTGAACTCTGCAGCAACTTCCCTGGCGTTTTTGATAACTGCCCGTGAATCCGATGAATAGCTGGCTATATCCATTACTTCAAGACGCCTCTCATCCTTAAAACAGTCCTTTGATACTCAACCTCCAGGAACAGTGGTATCGAATTATTGTTCAAAAAGCCTTATAGCAAATCTCTGACAAAAAGTCAAGAAGTTTGTTGCCTCACCCGATCCAAGGTCTCGCGTCACGTTTACCCGAATCACGAGGCGATATAATCATCCGTCAGCCCGCCTCTCACTGAAACCGTAGGATTGGATCTCGCCGAGGACCAGCGGCTACTCACGTATTTCAAACGATATCCGTTCAGTGATATAGTTTCCCATAGATACTATCAGCCAATAGCTGCCGGGCTCGTCCGGGAGGCTCATATGTCCACGCAGATCGAGATTGAAGTAGCCCCCACTCCGAACCGTTGGGCCTGGTGCCTCGTCTTCCTGAGAAGGCACCGGAGCCAGATTCGGTTTCTCCAAAACCGGTTTTGACCAGACGCCTGGTTTGTCTCTTCTGATGACTATAAGAAATATCCACGTATCGGGTTCATCGTTACACTTCTGCATGAACTCGCCATCAATGACATAGCTGCCGAACATGGGCACTGGCTCGCCGACCTTGAATTCCGCGACGTCCAGAGTAACTGCAACCCCCAAGTCTTCTATTTCAGGCGACTTGGGAACCGGCTCAAAACTGGGGAACTCCATATTTGTATCTCCTTTGTCATTACTTATCTCAGCAATTGTGACTGTACCCAGGCATAATGACAATACGTATATTGTCAAAAGCAAGAAGAAACGACCCGCAACTCCTGCCATGAACCTACCGGGGGAACTTCCACTTTGGTTGCAACACATTCCTGGTCAACTCCGTCTCGCGCACGAACGTACGGCACCCGGGATCACTGGTTGCCTCGTCATGAAAAGCTTCGTTTCCGGGGCTGCTTTCAAACCACATAGTACACTTGTTATACTTGCAATGAGCTGAATGCGACGCATCATGCCAAGCTACCGTTGATGCCACCAAGCCCATTGCATGGCCAACCTCGTGCATACAGGCCACGACGATCTGGTTGTTGGCGTTAGCCTCAGTTGTTAGATCCAGATATTCGCCTTTGCAAATGAGCAGATGAAGACAGTTTGAACCTCCCCAACCCCCATACGATCCAGCCTGAAGATACGTTAGCCGAAACTTCACCTTATTGGCGGCTGAGGGCGTTAATCCTGTGCCCGCGAAATCTATCTTGAATTTACGCTTCCCTCTCGTTCCTACCATCTCCACCTTTGGAGTGAAAGCTTTCCATGTTTTCACCGATACGCCCAGCACCGAAATTGTGTCTTCGTATTCTACCTTAACCACCCAATTGTGCCCGGCGAAATCATAGGGGCGGATTTTCGCAGTGGATGTAAACGGGGTAGCGTTAGCTTCCTCGGCAACCCACTTGGTTTTCGCCCCATAGCTTCCGAGTAGGGGCGAAGCATGGTCAATGACACAAAAGTGTACTTTCTGGGGGACGCCATTATTAGCGCAGTATTTGTCTCCCCATTTGAATCCTTTCTCGACAGTGTCGAAATTATCCTTGTAGTCGCCGAGGTGCCGTTTGCCAGTGTCTTTCAGCTCAATAAACGCCTTAGCATAACCGTTTTTTATCCTGTTCACGACAGCAGCGGATAATCCATACTTGCCAGTTCCGTCCTTGGTCTTCATCTCGGCGATGTCAAAGTAAAGTTTGCGCCACACATGGAACCATCCGGAATACTTTTTGTATTTCCGGCGACCCTTGATCCTCGCTCCGACCCGGAACCTATCGCCGCCATAAGTTGATAGCGTAAGAGTGACCTCTGCGATGCCCTTGTCGTCCGTTGTGCTTGAGACTGCAGAAAGGAAAGCGCGCTTGGCAGGAGCCAGACCGGCGCGGTTGGCTTTCTTCCCCGGACCAGGTTTATCCAGTGTCCACTCCACTGTGATTCCAGCTTTTCGGGGTTTGACTCTTGCTTTTATGGTGATCTTGCGACCATGTTTTGTGCGGTTAGCACCCTGAGTCATATTGATATATTGGTGGTATTCACGGCCTGGAAACACTTTATCGATACGGCGTGTCGCTCTGCGAATGCGAGCTTTCTTGCCGCTGGGGCGACGGACCTTGTTCGGCTTAACTGCCGCAGGTTCAGCCATCACTCCTCATTCTCATCGCTATAGAAGTGTTCAGCATCGGAATTGGGAAACTCTATAGGGATACTCCCCGGTGGAATATCTTTCTCCCTAGCCCGGCCGTTTGTGTCCAACTTCCCCTGCTTCTGTCGCCCATCGGGCAGATGCAGGATATAATCCTCATTAGCAACTGGATTTCCATCTTCGTCCAGCAACTCAATCTCAATCCAATCCTTGAACTCCAACAGCCCCGATTCCTGCTCGACGCCGAATTCGGTGTCCTCGACCTTGATGGTGAAGAAGTACTCAGGAGGATTGTACTTACCGCCGTATTTGTCAAGCTCCTCTTGAGTTGGGATTTCGTCGGTGTCCTCGTGGTATTCAAACTCCCACTGGAGTTCAATTCGCTTGTCCATAACTGTCGCCGGCAGTTCAATAATCTTGTCATGGGCGCTGTCGCGGTCGTAATCGTAGATGATGACGGTGATCTCGGTGTGGTCTCGCAGCCCGTTAACATCAGCTGAGAGGGTTAGAACGTCCCCCCGTCTCGCCTCCTTCGCGCTCCACTTCATGTTAAAGACTTGCACCGGTGGGAAAACGGGGATGCGATTGGACTCACCCTCAAGGTCGTTTTTCGGCAGTTTGACTTCGAAATAGATCATGTCATCAAGCTCGGTGTCTTCGGGTATCTCAAACTCGCCGACGTACTTGTTTCGCTTAATGACATCCTTGATCTTGCCCAGCTTTTTCCCATTTTCGCTTTTTCCTTTGATCTTTATCGTAGCCCCCTCGCCGACAAAAGCAGTAAGAACCTCAAAGGTGGCAGTCTGCCCGGCAATGGCCTTACCTGAACGCCACGAGGCGGAAATCAGCGAGGACTCAAGCTCGATCTCATGCTCGGCGTCGGTCGATTTGGTGAATTTCAGGTCCATACCGAAGCTGTCCCAGAAGTGGTGCCTAAAGGAAAGGAAGCGATTTTGTCATTCCCGTGAAAACGGGAATCCATCGTTATTATCACGCCCGTCTACCGTTTGTAACGTGTTTGTTTACCTACAATGTCTCCTACTGGATTCCTGCTTCCGCAGGAATGACAGGACTCACGGGAGGCCGGACCACAATTAGTCTTGCCATCTATATAACCTCCATAGCCAACTTTAGAGACAGCCTGAACATCCATCAATCAACGTCTTGCCCAGCAGGGCCGGGCTCAAAGCTCTCTATAATCCTATCCACTTCCACGCCGATAGTCTTGATTGTTTTCTTGGAAAAGTTTGCACTGAAAGAGTAAGCGACACCGTCACGTATCATATACGCCAGCTTTTGAAACGTCACCTTGCCATTCGGCGGCACCCACTTGTATATAGCCTCGTACGCCTCAACTCCGCTGGCAAGCGTCTTTTGTTCCTCCTTGAGGATCTCCGCCGCTGGCATAGTATCAATTATCTGGTCGATGCGATCCCGGGCATACTCGCTAACATCATCGGTTGACACATTCCTGTCAACGACGAGATTGAGCATGTGTTGCACGCCGCTGTCGTCCGGCCCCATAAAATAGTGAACCGTCCGGTCCTCCCAGCCGTCGGGGAGGTCAATCTGAAATTGGTCATTTGTTTTGGAATCAACCATTTTTAACGCTCACCTTTGAGGACGAAACGGGATTGCTCTTCCTGGTACACCAGTTGGTCACCGTATTCACGCCACCAGTCTCGCCACCGCTGAGCCGCTTCGCGGAGGGAGCAGATGTATACCTTGTCATCTCGAAGAAAATAGGCCAGGCTGTAAATCCGCAAGTCTTCTGTAAGCACTTCGTACAAAGTGACTTGTTCTGCCTCGCCATCAGCGATCTGGTAGTTGTCTTCGGAAAGTGATGTCTGCACTTCCTCGGTGAGTACCAATGCCCCTTTTGAGAGATTGGCAATATCAGAGAAATAGTCAGCAAGCATCAGTGGTGTCATTTCGATGGCATCTGAAAAGCCTGACAACTCTTCGACAGGCTGATGCGTGGGCGGTTCCGGTAGTCCCACAGCAACCAGTGTTTGCACCGCGCTGGCGAGGACAGGTTCCTGATCCCCTTCACACAATGCGATCAGTTGCTGCACCAGTTTTGTGGAGCCGATCTTTAAGATGACTCCAGCCGCCAGATCACTTTCCCTGATCCTCTGGCCGAGCCCGGACCCTGCATGTGCTACCGCTTCCAGGAGATAGCTCCATTGAGAATCATCACCGAGTTCATGCAGAACATCGACCACGACGATATCACACAAACGCTCGTCAATGCGTGGATCATAATCAATGTAATCTTCATCGGGAGGACGCTCCCGCTGGAGAAACTCTTTGAGAGGTTCCACTACCTCGGCATTTCCCGAAAAGCCCAACGACTGCGCCGCATCAAACCTATCGCGCAAGGCCAGTGATTGGTCGTTTAGTACCTTGAGGAGCTTGCTATTCGCTTCATTCATTTCAACCTCCGTCTGGCAACCGCAAAGCAAAATAATTACGGCTAGAGCCGCTTGAACTTTAGTGAGCCCGAAGAATCGGTGTACACCCGCATCTTTGCACTCCATGGTATCTCCGCTAAGATCGGAGTCTTCTTCTCATCAATGACTCCCTTGATTACGTCTGCCTTACCACTTGGTAAATGGGTAGTACTCTTTATTGTGACATTGGCAGGTATATTACCGTTCACGTGCATTTTCGATATAAAATCGATCTTGGTATCAACCCGCGTGTGTCCACCGTAGGGCGGTCCGCAGCTGACATCGTCAGTATAGTAAGCTGTCTTCTTGTTCAGCTTGGCATCAGTGGCCTTGGTGTAAGGATCGCCATCCCAGTACCGGGGATTGGTTTTGACCCGATCAATCTGCCAAGCGGGATATTTGCTGGTGTGCTGGACATTGTAGTCCGTTACGCCCCAGACATGAGTCTTATCCTCCCAGACACGCCCACCCTTCTTCCACTGCACCATATTGTACATGTCAGTTGTGTTGTCCTCGCGAACCCTGAACTCAATCCGAGCAAATCGTCGCCACATACCGGCAGTGCTGCTGTCTTTATGATAGCGCAGTTTATAGACACGGAACTTAATCAGGTTATTCCTTATCTTGACGGAAGGCGCGCTTCCATGCTTGCCGTCCTGGGTGGATGCGATAATCTTCTTTTCGTAAACGCTTTTAAAGGCCAGCACCCGGTAGTACATCTTAGTAGTAACGAATTTCTTCATTGGAAGACGGGCCAGGTCGCGCCACCATTTGAGGGGCATCTTATAGGTTGCTTTGCCACTAGCGTCAAGGCGGAGTGTTTTCTGGCCATTGGACCAACTGCTGAAAGGGCGCTGCCAGAAACGGTCCTTGACCTTTTTAGACTTGTCCCAGGCGCCGGCCAGCCCCGGGCCGCCGGAAAGCGCTTTGGAATAACGACGGGCCACCTGGACGTCAAGATAGTAATTGGGCGGACCGTTGGTTATTCGAAACTCCAGAATCGGGTATGTGGCCGTCAAGTTGCCGTCTTTGTTCAATACTACCACGTATTCCGTTTTGCGGGCCTTAATCTTGATCTTGGGGTTTTTAACAAAGACGGCCGGCTTTTTCTTCGTCATTCCCGGAAGGGCTATACCCTTGTGCTTGACTTTATTCCCTTTGGCCAAGTTCAGACCCTGTTAGTTACTCAGTCCTCAGTGCCTACGTTGGATAGATTAGGGAACTCAACCCGAAACTCGCCGGGAGGAACCTGCTCTTCTTTTTTGTACCCGTTACCGTCCAGGTTACCCTGGCGCACCGTTCCGTTCGATAGACGGAGAATGTATGCCTCATTGGCTACGGCATTGCCATCGTCGTCCTTGAGCTTAATCTCAATCCAGTCACGATATTCCAGCATGCCCGACCTTGCCTGATAGTCGTCAACCCCCACGGTGAAAAAGTACTGCGGAGCTGACAGCTTCTTGGATGGTTGCGACGGTGCCTCGTCGTCCGGCTGATCTTCGTATTCGTACTGCCAATCTGCTTCTATCTTGTCGCCACGAACTTCAACGTCGGGAATAGTTTTAATCTTCCCGGGCGACTGGTTTATGTCCTGCCGCCAGATTTCAAGGGTAGCCTTTGTCCCCGCTTCGAAACCGGCCGTCTCGACCAGCATTTTCACGGTATCCCCGACACGGGCCTGCTTCTGCGACCACTCGGCCTTCGTGATTGCTTTCAGTTCGATGTCGTGGTTGCCGGGCTCCACGCCGGTCTTTTTTATCTTGCCGAAGGCAGTGCTCCTATCGCTTGTGCCGTCCGGAGCTTTGATCTTGTAGCCCACCCCCATAATGGGCTTTCCCCCTTTATCTTTGAACTTGACATCGATATAATGGTTTTCCGTCTCGGCTTCGTTTCCGGCTCCGGAGCCATCAGCCAGATCCTTGGACTTGCCAGCATCAGCGCCTTTCTCACCTTCTGCTTTCTTGCCACCTGCCCCTGCGGGACCGCCACCTCCCCCACCACCGCCATCACCGATCAAGACGGTAGTGCAGCCCATGACGATAGAGTCCGGGGGGCCGGTACAGGTGCACATATCCCCAACTCGTGCCGCCGGCTTGCCGCCGATCAACACCGTAAAACTGCCCAAGATAATCGGCCCGCCGACGTGCGGCGGCGGAGGCGCCCCGGGTATGGGGCAGGTATGCATATCACCCAGCCGGGCAGCAGGCATGCCGCCAATCAGCACTGTCGGTTCCCCTGCGACAATAACGCCACCATGGGCGGTGGTATCACCTATTCTTGCTGCCGGCATACCCACTGTTCAGTCCTTAATACAGGTAAGATCTCTCTTGTACACGGTCAAGTATAACAGATCGCATTATGCCAAGTCAATAGCCAGTTTGTCCTCTCCGGTGAATGTCCCGTCGCCGCTGCAGAGCCTACATATCCGTCTACCATTTGGTGTCAATCTATCAAGCGGTGTATTTTATCAATGTCCCGGTTGGCCTGCTCGTAGTCATCGGGACGGCCGATATCAAGCCAGTAGCCATCAAACGGGAACATGTTTATCGGTTCTCGACGCTCAAGCAGCGCCGACATGAGGTCATCAAAGCCAAAGTGCCGGCCTTCCGGAACCAGTTTCAGAATATCTCGTGAGAAAACATAGATCCCCATCGAGACAGTGAAGGTATATGCTGGTTTCTCACAGAATCCAGTGAGAGCGCCGTCAGCTCCGATCTCGAGGACGCCATAGTCAATCTTCGTCGTTCTCTGTTGCGTTGCCACTGTTACTCTGGCCTCGCTTCTGATGTGGTTGTTGAACAGGGTCTTGAAATCGATATCAGTTAGGATATCACCGTTGGCGACGATGAAGTTCTCGGGGATATCCCTAATCAACTTGAGCGGCCCCACGGTCGACAGCGGCGTCTCTTCGTGGGAGTATTCTATCTCCATTCCCAATCGCCTGCCATCACCAAGCACAGCCATAATCAGATGGGCAAGATGGTTAACGGCAAGGTAAACTTTCTTCACGCCGCACTTTTTCATCCGCGTCAGAAGGATCTCGACAATCGGCTTATCACCCACAGTGACCAACGGTTTGGGAATCTCTGCCGTGTACGGTTGCAGCCTTGTCCCCTTGCCTCCCGCGAGTATCACAGCTTCCATATCAAAGTTCTTTCTCCCAGACCCTCGCGATGGTTCCCCATTCGACTATGCGTTACAATAACGTGAATCATCGGGATTCTCGATCACTCCAGATTTGATGGCAAGAATAACTTCCCTTATCCCGTCAGGGACTCGCCTGGCAATTGAAAAACCAAGTTTCCCCTGTATCTTGTCGCAGTTTACGCGGTAATCTCGCAGATCATCATCCCGGTGAACATAGGAGACGTTATCCCGCATCTGCGGCAGTTCGCTAAGAATGAGTTCAACCAGCTTTTCCTTCTGATAATTCTCCGATGTATCCCCGACATTGAAAGCCTGGTAGGCAACAATGGATGACTCCGCTTCGAGCGCCATGACGCACGCCGTGGCAAGATCAAAAGTGTGACAGTAGGGTCTCCAGAACTGTTCGCCATATATCTCAAGCTTTCTGCCAAACAACAGCTCCCGGGTGAACTCGTTGACCGTCAGATCAAACCGTGGACGGCCGGAAAGTCCATACACCGTCGCAAAACGGAGGCAGGTCGGCGCAAAGTCAGGTAGACCCAGGCCCAGCAGGTATTTCTCAAAACCTACTTTCAACTCAGCGTACAGAGATACCGGATTTAGCGGTGAGGCTTCGTCTACATAAGCGGCGCTTGTGTCCGTTCTGCCATAGTTGCTGCAGGTCGAGGCAAAGACAAACCGTTTTACTTTGTGTGCAACTGCCTTTTCGCACAGCATCTCCGAGGCTTCTCTGTTAACTTCGGTCGCCAATTTCTCATTTTGCCGACAGGCCTTGTCTCCAACCACGGCGGCGAGGTGCACAACGGCATCAATACTTTCAAGGGCACGATCTACGTCTTTTTCATTACGAATGTCGCCGCGTACGAATTCAAAGTTCGGATGGGAAAAGTATAATAGCAAGGCCCTGCCGTCGAAAGAGAGGTTATCCAAGACTCGAACGCGGTATCCTCCGTTCAATAGCCGACCGACCAGTACCGAGCCAATATAGCCGGCGCCGCCGGTGACCAAGACAGTTATTCTTTTTTGCGACATTGCAAGTCGTTCAACGATATTCACTGCCCCGGAGCAAACGCCGCAGCCCTGCCGTTCTCGCGACAGAGTTTGCGGTGCACCTCGGGCGAGCTACCCTATCACAGCTTCTTGAGTGTTGCCCTGGCCGTCTCCAAATCCTCACCCTTTAGACCAAGCTCGATAGCCTTCTCAAGGTTTTCCTTTACCTCTGCCTTCTCCTCTCCTCTCATATACATGGCTATGCCTATTCTGAAGAACGGTTCCGGCTCATCCTTGTGCGATCGGCTGGCCTTCAAGGCTTCTCCCCAAGAGAAGTCATAACGGCCTATCTGGAAGTATACGTAGCTCAGGTTCATCCATGCCCTCAAGTCGTGGCTCGAATCAAATACCGCTCGTCTTGCAAGATTTGCCGCTCGTTGCGGGTCTGTCTGTTCCTCAGAGAGGAGTCTGGAAAAATAGTAGTTGTTATCTGCATGATGGTGGCTTTCGATCAGGTTCCTTTCAAAAATCTCGAAAGCCTCACTGCGTTTCCCAAGTCTATACAGCGCCCGCGCCTTCTGGACAGAGGCTACGATATAACCGGGCTCAATAGACAGGGCCTTTTCGGCCAAATCCAATGCTGTCTCATAACTGGCCTGATCAGATTCAAATTCCGCAGTCAGTGCCAAGGCATCGGTGTTGTCAGCATCGATCCGCGTCAGCAGTTGGTAGAGCTTGGCTCTTTCTTCCGGCCGGTTCTTTTTGTCAAGAAGAGAAGTCATTTCATCGAACAACTCGAGGTTGCCTCTCACGGCAGGGAAGTTCTGTTCAAACAAGCCAACCCCCTCTGGAATCGCATTGTTTTCGACAAGACATAACGCCTTCAGCAGTGAGATTTCCGGATAGCAATTCTCAAAATGAGGGTAAATGGCAAACAGCTCCAGGGCTTTTTTCGGTTGCTTCAATCGGCGATACATCATCACTGCGTTCTCCAATGCCGGTCGATACCATTTGTCATATTTAAGAGCTAACCGGTAGTGCTGGGCGGCCTTATCATATTCCCTGACAAAACGATCGCCATATATGTCGGCCAGCCCTGTAAGCCAGTCCGGCTGGGCACTGTGGTATTCCGATAGCAGGGTCATCAATTCCTTGTACTCATCAATCTGCCCTGTTCGATAGAGACAGTAAGCGATCCTGAGCCTGATCTCTTTGTGATTGGAAAATATAGCAGGAACAGAACGGAGCACCTTGAGACCGTCAAGATCGTCGAAATCTCTGGCAAACAGAACGCTCAGGAGATATTTCATATAGTCCTGGAATTCCGCATCATAGTTGTTGGTTTCCATTATTTTGATAATAGCAGCAGTATTCTTTAAACCTGTGAACAGATCCTTTTCTCTCCCCCTGACATCCATATCGAAGACATAGGTACTTATGCTCTGCGAGGAGATTTTGTCATAGGTATTGCAGGTTTCCTTGGCATGAACCTCGTCCCCTTTGGCCATGTAGTAGAACATCTCTAAGCCGGTTGTAACCGTCTCCGGAGCCCCTTGCTCCTTCAGTTGACGAATAATCCGTCTTGCTTCGAAGAAGTATTTGTGCTTCAGCGCCCTATGGAAGTTGGTGATCGTTAAATCGAAATTGCCGCCTGCCGCCTCAACAGCCGCTTGCCCCATAGAAATTGCGGAATCAATCAGCCCCGCGGCTTCGAAGTAAGCAGCGGCCTGGGCATAGTACGGAGGTAAGTCCTGGAATCCCAATATGGCTGCCTGAAGAGCAGCTTCTGCCGAATCGGCCTTGTGCTCAAGGCAGTAGGCTTGTGCTCTGGCTAGGCCTGTTAGGGCTGGAGCTGCGTCTGCCTCGACCGCTCTGTCCAACTCCCGCCTTGCCCGACCGCAGTGATCGGCATTCATAAGAGTCATGGCGAAGACGAAATGAGCCTCGGGATCGTCAGGTAGCAAGCGGGCATACTCGGCTGCCACCACAACCGCGTCCTCCCAGAGCCCCAGTTGCGAAAACATCCTTCGAGCACCATCAAAGGCCGGGGCAAACGAAGAGGACGTGTTAGTCAAGGACAGATACACATGGAGAGCATCGTAGGGGCGCGACTGCCGCTCGAGCACCAATCCGGATCCATAGTACCCCATTGGCGATGACGGATTAATCTCCCCGATCTGTTTGAAAGTGGCCAGAGCATCATCAAATTCATACCGGTCTACCTGGCGGGTACCAGTTTTGAAGAGGGCGAAGATTTTCTCCTCCGGCGACTTACTGCAACCAAATGTCACCAACAGCAATAGGCCGACAATCACAAGTTTTTTCATACTGTTTTCCTCGTTCCTGCTCAGAAAGGGGTTACGGCATAGCAGGCAATCTATGGTCTGTCAGACGAGAAATCCACAGGTTTTTCTGGAGCTAACTGTAGAATATCGCAAAACGCAACAACTATCGTATCCTTGCGTAATTTCTTGGGAGTGCTGAAAAAGTCCCATTCTCGTCATTGTGAGTCCTCCTGAGGCGGACTCGCTATGACGCTTTCTATGTTTTTCAACAAGCCCAACACTTGACAGGAAGCGACACTGCTGCTATCAGTTTCCGGGACTTTCCCCAGGAATCTGTCGGGATTTGATATAATGTAAGGTGTTTCAACGGGTTGACTTCTTCAGGAAGTGGAAACGTTGGTTTTCAGAAAATGGGGGAGACTTTCCGTTTACTTTTACCCTGTCATAAGAGACCTCATTGTTGTAAGATTGGGTGAATAAATAACCACAAGTCCTTTCACGACAACAGGAGGTCGGTATGAATATAGCCCAAGTGACCGGGAAGTTAAAGGAACAAATACACATTTTTTCGGGGAAACTTTCGCTATCAGTTTCTACTTGACGGAAATAGAGAATATGGTGTCATAAAATATTAAATAGTATGAGGTCTATTTGCACATAGCTTCGTTCTATTGGATTAGAGGCTGACGCTGCCGGCCATGCCTTGCCAAGATTCTGGAGCGTCACATGGCTATAAGGGGAATGGGTCATCTACAGCTAATGCTATCAATGTTTCACACGTGGTTGATCTTGGACAACGAGTTCAACTGCACAGCATTTGGCGGGGGGGGTGATATGTGAAACGAATATCACCATAGTGTCGATTTCATACGCATAACAATTTCATTGCAACGCAGGAGGAATGATGAAAAGAATCACTACTGTTTCAGTGCTGGTAACTGCACTGATCTTTCTTCTCAGTGTTAGTATTGCTTTCGGTGCCCAGGATTTCAAGGTAAAGAAGACAAGCTTTGGGCCTCGCACAGTGGAATATGCCGAGGGTGAGATCATAGTGAAGTTCAAGGCCAACGCCAAAGCCGCAAATGTCAAAGCACTCCAGGATAAGTCTGGCGCGACAGAGCTTTATACTAGCCTGCTTGGCGGCTTCAAGCGGGTTAAGATTCCCGCCTCAAAGAGCGTTGAAGAAATGGTTGAACTGTACCGGGCTGACCCGGATGTTGAGTATGCCGAGCCGAACTACATCTTCCACGCGCTTATGACTCCCAATGACCCGTATTATTCCTATCAGTGGCACATGCCCATGATCAACATGGAACAGGCCTGGGACTTATCTACCGGCTCGGGTGTCGTAGTAGCCATCGTCGACTGCGGTGTGGCTTATGAGGATTACGGTTCCTTCGGTCTGGCTCCTGACCTGGCGGGGACTAATTTCGTGCAGGGGTACGACTACGTGAACAACGATTCTCACCCCAACGATGATAACGGTCACGGCACGCATGTATGCGGCACGGTTGCCCAGACGACTAATAACAGCCTGGGCGTCACCGGCGTTGCGTTTAACTGCAGCATTATGCCGGTCAAGGTGCTTGATGCCAGTGGTAACGGGTACCTGAGCGATGTGGCCGACGGTATCTACTATGCTGCGGACAACGGAGCCCATGTCATCAATATGAGCCTCGGCTCAACTTCTTCGTCATCGACTCTTCAGAATGCCTGTCAGTACGCTTATAACAAAGGTGTCACGATTGTTTGTGCGGCCGGCAACGCCGGTACCAGCACGCCACAGTACCCGGCATCTTATTCGGTGTGCATATCGGTTTCTGCCGTCAGGTTCGACAGCACGCTGTCTTACTACTCAAGTTACGGCTCTAACATTGACCTTTGCGCCCCCGGTGGTGATGTGTATGTCGATCAGAATGGCGACGGTTACGTTGATGGCGTTCTGCAGCAGACCCACGATGGCACCAATTACACAAACTTTGGCTACTATTTCTATCAGGGCACCTCGATGGCCTCCCCGCACGTGGCTGGCGTGGCGGCGCTGATTCTTTCCAAGGCTGGTGGTGGCGGGTCTTTGACCCCTGATCAGGTAAAGAGTTACCTGGTGGATAATGTTGTAGATTTGGGATCGTCAGGCTGGGATCAATACTTCGGTCACGGGCTGGCGGATGCCAATGCGGCAGTCAGCGCGGTCGGTGGCAATCCCCCGGTGGCCAATTTCTCCGGATCACCAACTTCAGGTTGTGTGCCTTTAACGGTGAATTTCACCGATCTGTCTTCGGGCAGCCCAACCAGTTGGAGTTGGAATTTTGGTGATGGCGGCACGTCAACACAGCAGAACCCAAGCCACACCTATACAACGACAGGCACATATACGGTTTCGCTTACGGCTACCAACGCCTACGGCAGCGACACCGAAACGAAGACTGCTTACATCACCGTCAATGATCTTCCGATGGCCGGCTTTACCGGCAGCCCCACTTCCGGTGAGGTTCCCTTGACGGTCAATTTCACCAACCAGTCGAGCGGCGCTACCTCGTACTTATGGGATTTCGGCGACACCCAGACATCGACAGCCACAAATCCCAGCCACACATATACCGCGGCTGGCACTTTCACGGTAACGTTAACTGCCACGAATTCCTGCGGCAGTGATGATGAAATCAAGATTGACTACATCACTGTCACCTGCACTCCGCCAGTGGCTGACTTCTCTGGCTCACCGACTTCCGGTGAAGTTCCGCTAACGGTTAATTTCACTGATTTGTCGACCGGTGCCACTTCGTGGGATTGGGACTTCGGCGATACTAAGACTTCAACGGCACAAAATCCAAGCCACACTTATACTTCCACCGGAACATATACCGTAGCTCTAACCGCCACGAATAGTTGTGGTAATGATACCGAAACCAAGATTGACTATATAACAGTTACCTGCACTCCGCCGGTGGCCGCTTTCTCCGGTTCACCCACCTCAGGTACCGCCCCCTTGACAGTCGATTTCACCGATGCTTCAACCAGCGCCACGTCATGGTCGTGGGATTTCGGCGACTTCGGCACCTCGACCGCACAGAACCCGAGCCATATCTATACTGATACCGGCACTTATACCGTGACCCTGACAGTGACCAACTCTTGCGGTTCCGATGTCGAGACTAAGGTCGACTACATTACTGTTACCGGTGGCGGTGGTTGGACAGTTATCACTTACGATGACTTCGAAGGCGGCTGGGGCAACTACACCGACGGTGGTGGCGACTGTAGTCGTTATACCGGCGGCACCTATGCCCACCAGGGCAGTTGCGCTGCTGATATTCAGGACAACAGCGGCGTGGCTTCGTCATTCTACCACACTGTTGGTTATGATGTATCGGGCTTCACGGAATTGGAAGTCGAGTTCTGGTACATGCCTGTTAGTATGGACAATTCGAATGAAGACTTTTGGCTTCAGTATTACGACGGCTCCAATTGGCAGACTGTCGAGACCTGGGCCCGAAGTATCGACTTTGAAAACAACAACTTCTATCACGAGGTTGTTACCATCTCGAGCGGCACATACAACTTCCCGACCAATGCTAAGCTTCGCTTCATGTGCGACGCCAGTGGTAACTCGGATGACGTGTATATCGATGAAATCGAGTTTAGGGGAATGAGTGCTGGCCCAACGCCTCCGACGGCCGAATTCTCCGGCACACCAACATCGGGAACGGCGCCTCTGGAGGTGACTTTCACCGATGAATCCACCGGCAATCCGACTAGTTGGGACTGGACTTTCGGCGATGGCGGAACGTCGACTGCGCAAAACCCGTCATATATTTACGATGATCCCGGCACGTACACAGTATCACTCACCGTCACGAACGCTTACGGTAATGATACCGAAACCAAAACTGGATACATCACGGTGAACCCGCCCGGCGCATGGACGGTCATCACCTATGACGACTTCGAAAGCGGCTGGGGCAGCTACACCGACGGCGGCGGCGACTGCAGTCGTTATACCCGTGGAACCTACGCCCATCAGGGGAGTGCCGCGGCTGACATTCAGGATAACAGCGGTATATCTTCATCATTCTACCACACTGTTGGTCATAATGTAGCCGGTTATACCGAGCTGGAGGTCGAGTTCTGGTTCCGTGCTCAGAGCATGGAATCAGGAGAAGATTTCTGGGTTCAGTACTACAACGGCTCCAGTTGGCAGACTGTAGCTACTTTTGTCAGCGGAACCGACTTCAATAATGGAACCTTCTACAATGAGGTCGTCACGATTTCCAGCAGCCAGTACAACTTCCCGACCAACGCTCAACTCCGCTTCAGATGTGACGCCAGCGATAACCGAGATGACGTCTACATCGACGAGATTGAGTTCCGTGGTATGAGCGGAACCAGTGGCACCAGCGCAAAGGCGAGTGACAATTCACTTATTCCTGATCAGTTTTCTCTTTCTCAGAACTATCCCAATCCGTTCAATCCGACCACAGAGATCCAGTTCTCTCTACCGCAGCCGTCCCACGTGAGTCTGCTGATCTACAATGTTCTGGGGCAGCGGGTTGCGGTGCTAGCCGATGGTTCCTTCAGCGCCGGTCGCTACACTGTCACCTGGGATGCCTCACGACATTCCTCTGGAGTTTACTTCTACCGTCTACAGACCGAAGGATTTGTAGAAACGAAGAAGATGCTGTTAGTGAAATAGACTGGATAACTGCATCTTATTGAAAATAATCCGGTGGCGCAGTTAGCGCTGCCGGGTTTTTTATGCTTTATTACTGCCCCTATCTATTCCACTGTGACTGACTTGGCCAGGTTGCGTGGCTGATCCACCGGACATCCCCGCATAACGGCAATATGGTATGCCAGCAATTGCAGAGGAATAATTGACAGCAGTGGCGTAAGGAGGCGGAACGTTTGCGGGATGTAAAGGGCATGATTAACACGGTCGGCAATCTCGGTGTCGCCCTCGGTGGCAATTGCGATAACACGGCCGTTACGCGCTCGCACTTCGGCAATGTTTGACATCACTTTGTTGTAAACGGGGTCTTTCAGCGCGATGACAACCACCGGCATGTTTTCATCAATGAGGGCGATTGGCCCGTGTTTCATCTCAGCAGCCGCATACCCCTCGGCATGAATATAAGAGATCTCTTTAAGCTTCAAAGCTCCTTCGAGCGCCACCGGGAAGTTGATGCCTCGACCCAGATAAAGGAAATTGTTGGCCTTGTAGTACTGTGAGGCGATCTCCTTAATCTGATCTTCCGCCCGAAGGATGGATTCCACCTGGTCGGGGATTCTCTTAATATGATCTATGATCTCCTGACCCTGCTGCACTGACAGGTGACGCATGCGGGCCAGAAGGGTAGCAATCAGTGACTGCACCATAACCTGCGAGGTAAACGCCTTGGTTGAGGCCACCCCGATTTCGGGACCGGCGTGAATATACACTCCGCCATCTGTTTCACGCGCAATGGTGCTGCCGACAACGTTTACCAGCCCCAGTCCCGTGACGCCATGCTTTTTTGCTTCACGCAGGGCAGCCAGTGTATCAGCGGTTTCACCTGACTGACTGATAGCAAGAAGGATAGTATGGTCATCAAATATCGGCGATCGGTACCGAAACTCCGAAGCATACTCCACATCCACCGGCACCCGAGCCAACTCTTCTATGATATACTTGCCGATGAGACCGGCATGCCACGAGGTCCCGCAGGCGGTGATAATTACTCGCTTGATCTCGCGCAGTTCGTCGTACTGGAGGTTGAGCCCACCCAGGCGCGGTATGCCCTCATCGTAGTTGAGACGACCACGGTAGGCGTTGCGAAGGGTGGTGGACTGTTCATGAATCTCCTTCAACATGAAGTGGTCGTAACCCTCTTTTTCTATCATGTCAAGGGTCCAACTGACTTCTTCTATATGCGGCGTGATCTTGACATTCTGGATAGTGGTAACATTGTATTCCTCCGCCGTCACCGTCGCGATTTCTCCGTCCTCAAGATATACTACACGGTTGGTATACTCCAGCATCGCCGAGACATCGGAGGCTACGAAGTTCTCCCCTTCCCCATCACCAATCACCAGCGGCGAACCCATGCGGGCGGCCACCAGCACGCCGGGGTGCAAAGATGATACAACCGCAATGCCATACGTTCCGTCCACCTGAGTCAGTGCGCTGCGGACAGCTTCGGTCAGGGAACCTTTGTAGTTGAAACGGATCAGATGAACGAGTATTTCAGTGTCGGTTTCAGTCCTGATCTTGAACCCCTGTCGGGTAAGAAATTCCCTTAGCGCCCGGTAGTTTTCAATAATGCCGTTGTGAACCAGAGCGATCTCACCCTTCTCGTCGGTATGTGGGTGGGCATTGAGCTGAGTCGGCTCGCCGTGCGTTGCCCAGCGGGTATGGGCGATGCCATGGGTACACTGATATTCTTTGTCGCCGATAGTCTCCTCAAGCTGAGCGATCTTCCCGGCCGATTTTGCCACCACCAAGTCGTCTTTTGTCAATAAGGCGATGCCTGCTGAGTCATAGCCACGGTACTCAAGCCTCTTGAGCCCATTCAACAGGATCGGCAGAGCCTGCTTGGAGCCAACGTAACCAACAATTCCACACATATATCGTTCCTATCTTCAGTTTATCTTTATAGTATAATATGTCGGCAAAGTGTCCACAAGTTTTGGCGAGGAGATTGCTGGGGGCCTTACGCTTCCAGTTGTAGGTCGGGTTCCGAATGGAATCCGCCTTTGGCGGACGGAATGAGAAACCCGACAGTGGGTTACTTCCTCTTGCTTTGACCGCGAGCCTTTCTATCCACGAGCAACTCACCACCCGGCCCGACATTCTCGGGCGGGTTCTCGTGGATCAGCGTCGTGATAATCTCTCTTAGGTGGCCGGTGATCCTGCTGACCGTCTCCGCAATGGCGCGGACAAGCTCCCTTTTCATTTCGGTCTCCATCCTCGGTCCTTCAAAGATTATCATTGGCATGCTCTGCCTCCTTGAGATTGTCCTCACCGCAACCACGGCATTGGACCCCTTAGCGGTTCTGCCACACCTGTACCTGTACTGTAGCCCACCCAACGGGCGGGGTACCCGTGTTACAATTGGTATCAGGGTGAATCAGACATGCCTTTGGAGATTGACGAAATAGAATTGTAAGTAGGTGGTTTATTCGATACAACCCACAGCCCGGCAAAGGCGGGTGGGCTACCCTGGGGCACCCGGCTACAGGCTGCTTTTGAGATACAGGACTTTTTGTTGACGATAACCACGTTGTTCGATATCATGCTCTCAGCGCATGAGTAGAATGACCGGGGACGTTTAAGTAACGAAGCATTGTGATGCAGAAAAGCCCTGAAACTTCTTGCACATAATAGGGAGGATAGAATCATGAGGTATTGGTATCTCATCATCACGCTGGCAGTTTGTTTACTGTCTCTTCACGCTGACACTGCCGCAGCCGACCACCCACGCGGATACTCTTTTCTGGCTGCTCTGGATGTCAATTTCGCCGTTAGTCCCGAAGAGTTTACAGATTACTATGCTTTTGGCTTCGGAGGGACGGCTGGAATTGAATATCCCGTGTCGCCGAACTGGGCCGTTATAGGGTCGATCAATCTGAAGCTCTTTAGCCCTGCCGCCGGGACGATCAAAGACTGGTGGACGGACCCGGGTGAATGGCCCAACGCACAGAACATCGAAGTCAGTGAGGGTCAATTGACGGCGTTTACTATATCGGTTGTCAGTAAGGGAAGTTTGCGTCGAGAAGGATCACGGACATTTCCTTATGTCAAAGGCGGCTTTGGATTGACCATAGCGGGCGCCGACGAAATCAAGGTTACCTTTGACAACCTTGGCAGCCCACAAACAGAATGGCAGGCCGGCGCCGGCAGCGAGACCAACGTTTCAATAATCTTGGGCGTTGGACTCGAAACGTCACTCGGTTCGGGCACCTCATCGCTGTTTATGGATGCGGGATTGCACATGATCCTGCAGGAGAATGCCAACCCAACCGTTGCCCCTATTACCGTTGGCCTGAAGTTCTGATAGACGCGTATTCAGCGGCTTTTAGTAGGGCAGGATCCCTGCGAGGCTGTGGCATAAGTCCATCGTCATCGCGAGCGACCGGAGGGAGCGTGGCGATCTCAATTGTGTATCTGTATTGGCAACAAGAGATTGCCACGTCGCTTCGCTCCTCGCAATGACGAATTCGGGAGCTTGCACCATCAAGGATCATTCTTTTGTCACGCCCTCCCTGCGATCCTGCCTCTTACTTTGGCAGGTGCACAGGGCACCTGCCCTACCAGTCTGCCACAATAATCCCGTGAAGCAAGGGCTCGTATCTTATCCGTCCGAATGGAGATGGTCAAGTTACAATTGGTATCAGGGTGAGTCAGACGTGCCTTGGTAAATTGACGGGATAGAATTGTAAGTGGGTGGTGTATTCGATACAACCCACAGCAAGCTGTGGGCCACCCGGCTTTGCACCCGACTGTACACGTGTGAATCAGACGTGCTATTCAGATGTTAAAAGACTGTCTTTGTCATAGAATTCAATCTTTTTCACATTGCCGCTTTGTGTCCAGAGAACCCATGCACCCTGTTTCTTGCTGTCAACTTTGCGACCGACAAAAAACTCACAAGGACGAGTATGCCATTCTACCCAGAGATCAAAATCAGCGTTATAATATGGACTTAGTACATCGTTGCAAGGGTATCCACCAAACTTGTCTGTTTCTCCCGTAATAGGGACCAGTAACTTTCCGTCAACATAAAATGACTGGACCTGAATTGTCAGGTTGGGATTGTTGGCCAGGCCGTTAATGTTGTAGTCGGCTCTCCGCCAGGTACAGAGGCCATGCAGCATGCCATTGCAGTAATGAAGCTCTTTCCTGATAGTACCGTTCGGATTCCACTCAATTTCGCTCCCATGTTTATCTCCAGCAAGATAGGTGATCTCTTTGACTCTGCGTCCTGTACTATCCCATTTGATCCAAGTATGGACTTTAAGATCCCCGGCATATTCCCCCTCCCATTCCAACTGACCGTTCTCATACCACGAGCGATAGAAACCGGTCTTGCTGGTTGTTTCGTTTCCTCCCCAAAACACTGTCTGGTATGATTCCTTAAGCTGACCATTTGGGTAATGCGTCTCGACTGTATCCACAACTGTCTCCCACCACGGGAAGACACTGGTAGGAAAACTGACGAAAATCATCATGGAAATTGCGAATCGCCACATAGATTTAACTCCTCATTACAGAATCTGTAGCCCACCCAACGGGTGGGGTACCCGTAACGGTACTGACATCTTTCAAAAGATTTCCGCTGAAATCCGTCCAGTCCCAACTGACGACGCTCGTCAGTAAAGAAACGACTTTCTCTTGGATACTGAGCGACTCAGATTGAATCTCAATGTATCATGTACATTCTTGTTATCTGTTATGGAATAATAGGGTACACTTACATGAACAGTCTCTATTGAATCCGGAATAATCAGTCCTTGATAAGTACTGTCGAAACCACGCATATACGGCTCACCAAACGACTGCAATCTCCACAGCTCTCGATGATTGTATTGTTGTCGGATCAATCTCAGGCCATGGGCATCAGTCTCTTTTTCAAATCTGACGAAGGAGGAATCTATATTGAATAATCTGTCAAGCTCATTGAATTCTGACATTTGAGTTTTCCCGTCTTGGTACAATAGGGCGACTTTCAAATAAAACATGAATCTCCGCTGCTCCATTTCCTTGCCTAGGTTTCCATAGCCGGAAGCCTGAGCGGAAACCTTAACCATATATTTCTCGAATACTACGGGGCTTCCGTTCTCATTCATAACAAACATATGGCCATAATATGTGCAGCTAGCAGCTGCCAACAGTAAACATGAGAACAGTATGATCTGAAACCTCACAGCATCACGCTCGCGGGTGGCCCACCGCTTGCTTTGGGAAGTTTTGTTCTATGGCTGCTCCGCACTCCCACAACTTCTGTCTCACCCCCCCGCCCCGTGGCACTTTTTGTACTTCTTCCCGCTGCCGCAGGGGCAGGGGTCGTTGCGGCCGACTTTCGGCATGTCGCGGCGATAGGTGCGCTGCTGCTTGCCGGCTTGTGAAGCTTCGGCCATCGGGTTTTTCTCCTGCGGAGCGCCGGCCGGCGCCTGAACCGCCGAGGCATACCCCATGCCGGTGGTGTCCTGGTGTGAGGCGACAGCTTCCTGCTCCCGGCGTCGTTCGGCGCGGGATTTCTCCGGCATGCTGATCTGCAGTTTGTACACGAGGTTGACAATTTCCCGGTCGATGGTAGCGCTCAACTCTTCGAGCATCCTGAACGCTTCACGCTTGTAAATGTCGATTGGCTTACCCATGCCGCCGTGGTAGGCTCGAAGGCCGATGCCAGCGCGAAGCTCATCCATCTCCGCCAGGTGGTCACGCCAGTGCTGGTCAATTGTAGAAAGCACGGCGTAGCGCTCAAGCTGGCGCATGATCTCCTCGCCGTAAGCCACCTCTTTTTGGTTGTAAATATACATGACAGCCCCGTGCACCTGCTCTTTGAGCTTTTCACGGGTCAGGCTTGGAATGTCTTCCGGCTTGAACTGTAAATTGAGCAGGAAAATCTTGCGCAGCTCGTCGGTGAAACCGGTCAGGTTCCAGTTTTCGGGATACTCTTTTTCAGGGCAATGAGCATCTATCAGCCCGTCCAGTACCCCTTCAATAAGTTCGACAACTTCATCTTTAATTGATTCTCGTTCAAGAGCTGCCAGGCGCCGTTCATAAATCCAGTTACGCTGGACGTTCATTACGTCGTCGTAATCAAGGGTGTGTTTGCGGATGGCGAAGTTCTGTAGTTCAACCTTTTTCTGCGCCCGTTCGATGGCCTTGGTCACCATCTTATGGGTGATAACTTCGCCTTCTTTCACACCCAACCTGTCCATAACTCTGCCAAGGCGCTCGCCGCCAAAAAGACGCATCAGGTCGTCCTCGAGGGAGAGATAAAAGATTGAAGACCCAGGGTCTCCCTGACGGCCAGAACGGCCGCGAAGCTGACGGTCAATGCGACGGGCCTCATGACGTTCCGTGCCGATAATGTGCAACCCGTCCCGTTCTACGACTCCCTCACCGAGTCGTATGTCGGTACCACGGCCAGCCATGTTGGTGGCTATCGTCACCGCCCCCTGCGCACCGGCACGGAGGATAATTTCCGCTTCCCGCTGGTGCTGCTTGGCGTTGAGAACGTTGTGTGGTATACCCGACCGCTTGAGCATGCGGGAAAGCGTTTCCGACACGTCAACCGAGACCGTCCCCACCAACACCGGCTGTCCTTTATTGTACTTTTCAACTATCTCGTCAATTATTGCCTTGTATTTCTCACGACGGGTGCGATATATCTGGTCGTCATTATCAGCGCGTATAACCGGCTCATTGGTCGGGATGACCATCACGTCAAGCTTGTAAATATCCCAGAACTCACCGGCCTCCGTTTCAGCCGTACCGGTCATGCCGGCCAGCTTCTCATACATGCGGAAGTAATTCTGCAGGGTAATGGTTGCCAGCGTCTGGGACTCCGCTTCAATCGTAACGCCCTCTTTAGCCTCAATCGCCTGGTGCAACCCGTCAGAATAGCGCCGTCCCGGCAGGATACGCCCTGTGAACTCGTCGACGATCATTACCTTACTATCCTGCAGAACGTACTCAATGTCCTTCTCATACAGGGAGTAAGCGCGTAAAAGCTGGTTTATGGCGTGGACCTTCTCAGAATATTCGCCATGAACACGGTATATCTCGTCCGTCCTCTTTTGACGTTCCTCCGGCGAAAGGGACTCATCACCTTCAAGTTCAGACAGCATGGTCGATATATCTGGAATCACAAAGAGCTTCTGCTCCTCCGGGTTCAACTGGGCGGTACCTTTGTCCGTCAGGACGATCGAGTGCTCTCTCTCATCGATGAAAAAATAGAGGCGGTCATCGATCTCGTATAGCTTCTTGTCGCGCATGAAGGCCGACTCCACGTCGGTAACCAGCTTTTTCATGCCCGTCTCTTTGAGGACCTTCAGCAGTCTCTTGTTCTTAGGGGCGCCACGAGTGGCGGCCAAAAGCTGGATGCCGGCCTCAAACTCATCATCCGCCTTGCCGTTTTTCAGCAACTTCTCTGCATTGGCAATCATGTCGTTGACAAGCATCGTCTGCTTGCGAACAAGGGTATCAACAGTAGGCTTCATCTGCCGGTAGCGGTCGTGAACGCTCGATTCAACCTGACCGGATATGATCAAAGGCGTGCGCGCCTCGTCGATCAGAATGGAATCGACCTCGTCAATGATAGCGTAGTAGTAGTTTCGGTGGACACGATCCTCTGCCCGCTGAGCCATATTGTCCCGCAAATAGTCGAAGCCAAATTCATTGGCCGTGCCGAAAGTGATGTCGCATTTATACATTTCGCGGCGTTCGGCATTAGTCATCTCATTCTGGATAACACTGACAGTCAGGCCGAGGAACTCATAGATTTTACCCATCCACTCACGGTCGCGGCGTGCAAGGTAATCGTTGACCGTAACAATATGCACCCCTTTACCGGCCAAGGCGTTGAGGTAGGTGGGCATAGTCGCCACCAGCGTTTTGCCTTCGCCAGTGGCCATCTCGGTGATTTTACCCTGGTGAAGAGCGACGGCGCCTATCAACTGGACATCAAAGGGAACCATGTTCCATTCGATCGGCAGGCCGCAAACATCCCATGTTTGGCCGAGTAACCGCCGACATACCTCCTTAACGACGGCAAAAGCTTCGGTCATCATGTCATCAAGCGTTTCCCCCTCGGCTAACCTGCCTTTGAACTCGTCAGTTTTGGCCTGGAGTTCCTCATCGCTTAGCGACTTCAACTTTTCGAAGCACTCATTGATCTCGGCCACGAGCGGCTGTATCTTCTTGACGTCGCGCTCATGCTTGGTGCCGAATACCTTTTCGATTATGTTTGTCATTCTGTAGACCGATATATTGCGAACACAGCTAACTACCTATACTACAAAATAACCTTTGTTAAGGCAACTTGTTCAACCTTTTTTTGCGAGCTGCAACTTGCACCGGAGAGCCAGCAGCAGTTCTACCCTACGAACGATTAACCCAAACCCTTTAGAAAGTTGTGGATACACTCCGGCAGATCCTCCGAGTATCCCCCTTCAAGCACGGCGAAAACCGGCTTGCCTAGCTCGCGGATGGCTTTGCCTATCTTTTCGTATGTCGACATCTCAAGGCGAAGTCCAGTTAAGGGGTCGCGTATGTATGTGTCAAATCCGGCTGAGACGGCTATGAGTTCGGGAGCAAACTTGTTGGCCTCGTCTATCGCTTTCGAGAAGGTTGCCATGTAGCTTGGCTCATCGGTTCCAGCCGGCAGGGGGAAATTCAGACAGTTTCCCTCTGATGTCAGGCCGGTGCCCGGGTAGAGCGGGCTCTGGTGAAGAGAAACATATAGCACATTTTGCTTGCCAAGGAATATATCCTGCGTGCCGTTTCCGTGATGGCAGTCAAAGTCAATGATCGCTACCTTGCCGACCCGCTGCAACGCCCTTGCAACAGCTATCGCCACATTGTTGAAATAGCAAAAGCCACCCAGGAAATCACGGCCCACGTGGTGTCCTGGCGGTCTCAGCAATGACATCGCCGTTTCACCGTCGAGAGCGATCTCAGCCGCTGTCACCGCACCACCTGCAGACAGCTTGGCATAGGAGAAAATGTCTGGGTAACTGGGCGAGTCAGAATTATAAAACCTGCCGGTTTTAACGCTATCGAGGAGAGACTGTGAATGGACAAGCAGAATGTCCGCCTCTTCAATCTCAGGGGGAGGCACAACCTGAAATTTGTCCTTCAGGTATGCATACGATGCCCTGACTCGCTCGGGCGACTCCGGGTGCCCGGCCTGCGAGTACCGGAGACATTTGTCAGAGAATATTATTTTCATGGTACCCTTCTATTTCAGAAAACGAGTGATATATTTGATAATAATATAGGATAATCATTTTGATAGCAATTGACTCAACTTTTTTAGAACACAGAAGTAGAGCCAACCAAAACAATGGCAGAAGCACAGGGAGGTTGTGCCAAAAGACTGTTTACAGCGTTCCGTCGGGTCTTGCCTACGACGAAGTCGGGGGTGTGACCCGACGAGTTATCTCGCAAGTGCGTGCGTTTTAAAAGAGTAGGTTTTCGGTCAGGTCACACCTCGCCACCGGCGCGCCAAGACCTGACCGAACGGTGAACTTATGTCACAGCCTCACAGGAAAGCTACCATTTCACACCCACCTATGGTGGGCAAAAACCGACAGAAGTTACGACTTATGAGACAGCCTCTAAAGGCTTTTGACCTATATGAGCTACGGTATTGGTAATCATCTACAAGCCTTCAACCAAACCCTACTTGTTATGTGTGGTCCAACTACTGCCAAAGTTGGAAGAGTGACCATGCGCATGAAGTTACTGCCAGGCAGTATGCCTGTCAAGCAAGGTTGTCGCTTGCCGATACTTTCATAAATGCCGATATTGAGTTAGAAGAGCTAACGGTGCGGTTGAGTATGAAACTGTTTGATTTGCTGAGAAGAGGGGCTGCAATCTCCCACGACAGAACGGCCGTCGTTCATGGTGAGCGGCAAATATCCTATCGCGACCTGTTGCTCGCATCAGCAAGGATGTCTCATTACCTGAGCCACTGCGCCATCCCGCTTGGCTCGCGGGTGGCCATCCTGTGCGAGAACTCGGTCGACTATGTCATTTTCTTTTTTGCCGTTTTCCAGGCGGGCCATGTTGCCGTCCCGCTGGACACCTCGCTGAAACCGGACAAGCTGCAGTTCATATTAAATGACTGCGGCGCCAGAATCCTTCTGATGCAGACCAAATATAAAAGACTCGTTTCAGAAATGCTTGGCAACAACTCTCCTGTGGAGCTTATTGTCTCCGACAGGAAGATAGACTTCAAGCGACCTGCAATCAAAACCGACGTGCTGTCCGATATCCTTGATCGAACCGAATCTACAATCGAATTCGACAGCCTGATTACCGATGTTGATAAGATCGCGCCGCTTGATAAGCTGACACACGACAGTCTACCCGACTGCCCGACGGAATTGGCGGCGATTTTCTACACCTCCGGCAGCACCGGCGCTCCCAAGGGCGTGATGCTGTCACACCGTAACCTGATCTCCAACACAGTGGCGACGGTGGAATACCTCAAGCTTACTAAGGGAGACTCGGTGATAGTTATTCTGCCGTTCCATTACATCTACGGCAATTCGCTGTTGCTGACACACATGCTAATCGGCGGACGACTGGTTATCGACAACAGGTTTGCTTTTCCGGCAGCGGTTCTCGGAACCATGATAAAAGAGCGGGTAACCGGTTTCTCCGGCGTCCCTTCCAATTTCATGTTGCTTTTAGGCAACTCCAATTTTTCGTCCGAAAAGCTCAAACACCTGCGTTACTTAACCCAGGCCGGCGGAGCTATGGCCCCGGAAGTGATCAGAAAGGTCATTGCGGCTTTCCCCAACAAAGAAATATACATCATGTACGGCCAGACGGAAGCTTCTCCCCGCGTTTCCTACCTTCCCCCAGAGCTGCTTAAGAACAAAATCGGTTCGATCGGAATCCCGGTGCCAGGGCTAACGATCAAAGTCAGTGACGAAAGCGGCCATGAAGTTGCTCCCGGTGAAGTGGGGGAAATCACCGTATCGGGCGACAATGTCATGCTGGGCTACTGGAATCAGCCGGAAGAACAAAGCGAGGTCCTCAAGAATGGCTGGCTTTACACCGGCGACCTTGCCCGGCGGGACGAGGAGGGCTTTCTTTATATTGTCTCCCGCAAAAAAGAAATTATCAAGGTCGGCGGCAACAGGGTCGGCGCCAAGGAAATCGAAGAAAGAATACTCCAGTGCGAAAAGGTCCTCGAGGTAGCGATAGTCAGCGTCGAGGATAACATCCTTGGTGAAGCGATAAAAGCCGTGGTCGTGCTTAGGCGGGGGCAAACCGCCGATGCGAAGGAGATACAAGACCATTGCCGAGCTGCACTTGCGCAGCACAAGGTGCCCAAGTATGTAGAGTTTGTCCAAGCGCTTCCGAAGTATCAATCCGGCAAGATCAACAAACTTGCCATCCATAGTTAAGGTCTGTATTTCTCAACTATCCCGCGCACGTCTTCAACTGAAAATCCATAAGTCTTTTTTAGCCTTCCAAGTTTCATATCAGGGGAAATATCCTCAGGAAGGCCGAGTTCCTTGAGAATAAATGTATACGAAACACCCGTCTTGTCCTGAACTTCCATGAGGCTCATGCTTCCCGTGATAGATTTATCATGAGCCTTTGTTTCATTGGTATCCGGTTCCAGGGCCTTTTCGGTGTCAAGCGAATCCTGAACTTTTGTGAGCTCTAATAGCTGACTGCGGGTAGCTTCTTCAGTAGGGGTAAGGAAAGGCAATAGAATCAACGCCAGGATGCCAAACATACCCGCTATCCCCAGGGCGGCGCGTCCACCGTTTGCATCGGATGGCCTTTTTCTCTTCCCCAACACACATACAATCCATCTCCAATGAAGGATTAGGTGAAAAAGCAGCACTAATAGTATAGCGGCCGCAATCCAGAAGTGAATCTGGCCCCATTGCTCACGGGTCATTCCCCACAGGGTAGTAATCAATCTCTCCCCGGATGCACGACCTGTGCCTTCACTAATGATGCGGCCACTGCCGTGGGGAAGGATGTACTGAAGGATCAAACCCGTTCCCAGCAAAAGCACAAAACCGATATACGAAAGCAGGTCGACTATGAAATTCTTCTTTAAGTTTGTCATATATGGCCTCCTTCTCTTACAACCATTAAGTGGTCCTCGCGTCACGCGCTAACGGATTTTTACCGTCTGTGTCCAAACCATGCTTCACATCAATCAATAAATAGGACAATCGTGTAATTGAAAAGGATTAATCGGCTCACTGTAGGTTCGTTGAGTAGGTTAGGTGCTTGGCGCACCTGGCACTGTGGGAAAGTTACTGTAAGTGGCAGAGGTCTATAGGCTGTCCTTCAAGTAAGCTGCGGAAGAGTGGAGAAGTCATTATCCCGAACCGCCCAGGTCCGACCCTGTCGGGTGGAGTCTAAGGGTAACGACTGTATTTCAATACTCCACTGGGCAGGAGTCGGAGACTGCTCCTCAACGGTCTCTCTTAAGTATTCCTTGACAAAACGGTCAGTTTTGTGTAGGGTTGTAAGGTCAAGGGTTATATTGTACACACTTAAAAGACCGCATTCCAGTGGAGGATTTCATGATAAGAACGGTGACCCTACTGGTTGCACTGGCGCTGTCTATCGCCACACAAGCAGCGTTTGGGACAATCATCCACATCCCAGCCGACCAACCGACGATTCAGGCGGGGATAGATGCCAGCTCCACTGGCGACACGGTGCTGGTACAGCCGGGGATATATGTCGAGAACATTAACTTCAAGGAGCGTAACATAGTCCTTGGGTCACCGTTTCTAACTACCGGCGACACCTCGTATATATCGGCAACTGTTATTGATAGTGACTCATCAGGTTCAGTTGTGACTTTCGAAAACGGAGAGGATAGCAGTGCAGTTATCACTGGATTTACGATACGGAATGGCTCATCCGTGACGGGTGGCGGCATTCACTGCAGCTCCTCCAGCCCTTTAATCAGCTTCAACATAATCAGTGGGAATTGCGCTGTCGAAGCTGGCGGCGGAATTTATTGCAATAATTCCAATCCTGTGATCAGAAGTAACAACATCAGCGGCAATACGACCCACGGGAGAGGTGCTGGGATTTACTGCATAGAGTCCGCACCGATGGTCTGCAACAACAGTATTACTAATAACCTTGCGGAAGGATGGGGTGGTGGTATACACTGCTTTCGCAATCCCAGTGCAACTATCGATAGCAACACCATTAGTCACAATGTGGCTACAATCGGAGGGGCAGCTTTTTGTGAGCATTCAGATCCTATCATACGTGCCAATAGGATCTGCGAGAACACAGCCGAGTACGCCGGGGGGATTTTTTGTATTGAATCCCGTCCGATGATCCTCAGTAATAGTATCAATGATAACACAGCCAGCCTATACGGTGGCGGGGTCTTTTGCCAGGATTCAGATGCTAAGATCAGTAACAACGCCATTGTCGGCAATTCATCTGGCTTAACTGGCGGCGGTGTTTTTTGCTCGGCTCCTTTCTCGCAGTTACGTCCAACGATCGTCGGCAATATCATCAGCGATAATTCAGCGGGGCAATATGGCGGGGGAATTTTCTGTTTAGCCTCTAATGCTACCATAAACAACAACACCTTGAGTAGCAATTCCGCTTCCAAGGCCGGTGGCGCGTTGTACTTGGTAGACTCGTCTCCATCGCTGGAAAACTGTATCATTGCTTTCAGTACCCATGGAGAAGCTGTCTACTGTGAAGACGTGGCTAGTGCACCAACCCTCACCTGCTGCGACGTCTATGGCAACGCCGGTGGCGATTGGGTGGGCTGCATTGCCGGCCAGGCCGGCATCAACGGCAATTTCTCCCTCGACCCGCTTTTTTGCGACACCGCTGGTAGTGATTTTCATATCTACGACATTTCCCCCTGCGCTCCAGCCAACAACAGTTGTGGAGTGCTGATAGGAGCACTGGATGTGGGCTGCGGTGGGCCGAAGACAATCATTGACCCCGACACGATACCGGTCTATTATGCCAATGCCATCAGTCCTATCATAGGCACCGCCCATCTGGGCAACTTTACCGATGGCCATACCGTCAATGACATTGACCCGTCATTTCTACGCATTAACTCAACCATTATCCCAGCTTCATGGTCGATTTTACCGTCGTATCCTGGGTTTATTGGCAAAGTGATGGAGATGACCTTCCCCATACGGGACTTCATTCTCGGCTATACACCGCTCTGGGACACTACGATACAGACCTTCATTGTGTTCGGTCGATGGTCCACTGCCAAATGCAACTTCTCGGTTGACGGCGAAGTCACCATGGTCGGCCACACCTCCGGCGACATCAACAACGACGGCTCTGTAAATGTTGCGGACCTGACTTTCATGGTTAATTTCCTTTTCAGGGGAGGGCCTGAGCCGCCCCTCCTGGAAACAGCCGACGTCGACCACAATGGCGCGGTTGATATTGTTGACTTGACGGAACTGGTACGCCTTTTGTTTCGGTGATGGAACTGTCTCTCGCGGTGGATGTCGCAGTTCACCGTGAGAATCCTGTCGGGATTCACCAGCTCAGGTAGAACTTAGTTTTATCCTTAGCCTTAAGCCAGTTGTTGTCCTCTTTATCATGGAGAGCTTTTAGATTCTCATATTCAAGCTCAATGCCGATTCTCTTGCACACCTTTAGCAGGTCAGCTCTGATCTTCCTGCCCTGGCCAATATTGGCAACAGGGGCAAGGTATGCCTTCTTTAGAACGCTGAAGTACTTGGCTTCAGGCACCCTACCGGTCTCCATGTGGTAGAACAGCCATTTTGACAGGTATGGCTGAAACTCCTTGTTCCTGGCGTATATCCAGAGAATCACACTCTGTGCCGCTCGGATCAGGGAATCAGCGAGATTGATTGCACTTCCTCGCATTTCCCACAATTGGAAATTATAGTTCAGGTGCTCATCAACATTTTCACGATAGGCCGACAAAAGTTTCTTTTGCTCCCAATCCGGGAAGACAAGTTTTTCTTTCAGCAGGTTTGCAATTCTGTCGTCAGTGTCAAAAAGCAGTTGTGAATTCTCCCGGTCCCACCTCATCACCTGTGACCAATACTTTGAAGGCGACTTCTGGTTGAGAGCTTTTTGATATGATTCAACAGGCGTGTCCAAATCAATCTCTTTGTATCTTAACCAACCGACGGCAATATACTTGTCTATCTCTCTGACCTTGCTGTGATCGGTATAGACTATCAGGTCAAGGTCGGAGAAATCATCACAGTAGCCACGGCCGATCCCTCCTGTTGCCAGAATCCCGACCACGCCATCAATTTGAGAGATCTTCCCGGCTATGATCCTGGCGGCAGAGAGGAACTCGTCATACCTGTTGACACCTTTATAAGTTGCTTGTCTTTTCATAAGTAAAACCCAATCCCATCGCTATAAAGACTTCACCTGGAGTTTCTTTCGTGACAACACTACCTTGGAGAAGGTCTGGTGTCAATATGTAATTGAGAATTGAACTGTCCGCATGCCCAGTCAGGATATGCTTGCCGCAAAGCTTCTTATCACTCTACCAACCGGCGCGTGTTCTCATCGACAACGCGGGGCAGCTTTCCACCTTTCAGCCTTTCAACGTAAGCAGAAAAACTGGATGTGTTTATAGAACGTTTTCCATTCATTAAGGAATGAGCCGAGGGTCCCAGGCCGAGGTAATCTCTACCCTCCCAGTATCCGAGGTTGTAACGGCACTCGCAACCGGGCCTGGCAAACGACGAGATCTCGTAACGCCTGTAGCCGACCTCAGCCAACTGCTCACACCCTCCCCGGTACATGGCCATTGCTAATTCCGGGCTGGGCATTTTGGCCAGACCGTCTGCCATCTCCACCGCCAGTTTTGTTCCTGCTTCAACTGTTAACCGATAGAACGAAATGTGAGGCGGCTCCAAATCGAGAAGCTGATCCAGGTCGGCCGAAAGCATCCTGCTGGTCTGTCGGGGAAACCCGAAGACCAGATCGACGCTGAAGTTCGTGTAGCCGAGGGCATTGGCCCAGTAGATGGCCCGGTGGCTGTGGTGGGGACTATTGTTGCGGTTAAGCATCCTCAACAGACGACTGTTGAACGACCCGATACGAAAAACAGGGCGGTTCACGCCCAATTGACGAAAGATCGTAAGATTCCCAAGTGTCGCGGACTCAGGGCTAAACGTGACCGTAAATTCGATATTTTTCGGAACATGAAAGTGTCGCCTGAGGTATTGCAGCCAGTTGGAAAAAAGATCGAGATTCGTAAGCAATGGTGTTCCTCCGCCGATGAAAATGGATGATATTTCCCTATCATGCGGCGCGTTGCCGGTAGCAGCCAGGCTGGTCTCTATTGTGAGAGCCTTGTAGTATAGCTCTTCCCGATCGCTGTCGTAGGGCTTGCTGTAAAGGCCGCAGTACGCTTCCGCGGAGTGACAGAAGGGGAAATGAATGTAGAGTCCGAACGGCATGGATTACAGGGGAGTACCAAGGCGACCCCAGCGGATGTGAGACGGGAAATTATACAACCCATATCCCACCCATTGAATCGCATTGATAACATATGGGAACTCCCACTTGGGAGCGTCAGGATCCGGCCTCCAGGACCAGTAAACGAATACCGCCTTGCCTTTGATATTTTCTTCGGGAAGAGGACCCCAGAAGCGGCTGTCGCGGCTGTCGTCACGGTTGTCGCCCATCACGAATAGTTGTCCCTCGGGCACCTGGAAAGGGCCGAAATTATCCCGGTATGACAGGTCACCGGGAATAATTCTCTTGTCGGTATGTTTCGACTGGGCTGGAATCGCAGCCACTTCTCCATCAACGTAGAGAATCTTGTCGGCAATCTGAACCTCCTGCCCGGGGAGAGCGACAACTCGCTTAATGAAGTCTTTGCGGGGGTTGTTGGGGTACTTGAACACGGTGATATCACCGACCTGAGGAGAACCACCGTACTTGTAGGCCAGCTTGTTGACAAAGATGTAATCCCCCGCCAACAGGCTATCCTCCATTGAAGCCGAATTGACCCGGTAGGCCGATACCACGAAAAAACGCAGAAGTCCGGCCGCCACCAAGGCAATAATAGCCGTTTCAAGATACTCGCGCCAGAGCGGCTTTCGCTCACGGTGGTGTCGGACCTTGCTGGCTTCCTTCTGAGCTTCAGCCCGCTGAATGTCCTGGATGAGAAAATCCTGATCCATACTCTATAGGTTATCGGTTTGGCCTCGGTGTTTCTTTAGTCACCAGGGCTTCTATCGAACGATAAATATAAGCCCAGCTTGAAGATAAGGCAATTGGAATGTGGTTACCAAAAGGCCGAAACCCATCATTCCGCTGCAACCCATGAAACTGTACAAGGGAACCTGCGTATCCTCTAATAGAGAATAACCTCGGACACGAACAGGTAATCCGGGGTAAAACAGTTGCGAAAGAGAGGCTTTACCCCTTTTTTAGCGGGGACAACCTCCTAAGTTGCAAGGCCTTTAACAAGAGTGGTATTAAGGCAAGACTGGTGACCGATTATAACACTCAGATTAGTTGTGAGCTCCCCTGGGACGGTGCCGCTGTGACTCATTTTTGCCAATGGTTCAAACGAGTGTCTGCCGCGGTGCCTGTCCTTCTGCTGGTAACGGTCCTGACTGTGCTGATCCTGGCTTTCCCGCTCCATTCAAAGGCTCAGTCGACCATGCCTCCCAGCGAAGTCGTGGATGGCCAGCGTAAGAAAGTGGTTGTCACGCTCAGTAAAGATGAAGAGCGTCTGGTACAGGATTACCTTGATGTGCTCAAACAGCTGCAAGCCTTGACAAGTGACTACAGCCACTACTTCGCCAAAACACAAGTCAACCGGGCCAACGATTACCTCAAGGGCTTAGATCGCCTTATGGCCGAACTGAAAGATAGAACCTACCTCGAAGATATCAATCGTTTATCCGCGGATATTGGGAGGCTCCAGCAATCATTCCAAGCGGAAGAGGAAACCCTGAAGGAGACCAATGAGAGAGCCTTTCGACTTTCCTTGAGTTTTAGTGAAGAACTCGAGGCCGTGAATGTACTCCTCCAGCAGGACATTATCCTCCAGATCGAGAAGAGCCGAGAGTCGTTGGAGCGCATCAAGGCCTATCTGAAAGCTATTGAGTTCGATGAGATACCCAAAGGCCCTTATGAGCAGAGCCTTCTAATCATTACTACAACTGACGATGGAGAAACAGTCAGGGTTGTTGCAGGTCCAACAGGTGAAGCGCCTATTGTTGCTTTTGATACGATCCCACCCGGAGTGTCAATCCCCGGACTACCCAAAATCACTACTACCCGCGACATAGAGTTGAGCCGCCGATCGGGTGGGTCAGGAATCGTCAGGGAGTTTGTAGATAGTATCCATGTTTCATCAAGTTCACAGCCTATCTACATCAACAACCCCATTGGTGACTTGGAAGTAATCGGCTGGGATCGAGAAAAAGTAGTAGCTCAGGCAGAAATTGAGCTATCGGCTGACTCACATTCAAAAGCCAGAAAAGAAGTGCAGCAGGTTAATTTACATGTTCTTTCAAAGGACGATGGAATCAACGTTGAGCTCATCATTCCCAGTCTTTCCGACCCGGAGACAAAAATCGTCAGCTGCGCTCTCAATGTTAAAGTTCCTAATCGCAATCCGATAGAATGCACCAATTCCTACGGTGATGTTGTGATATGCAGGATACACAATGATGTAAAGCTAACAGCCAGCTACTCACAGGTAGAGATTGACGGCGTTGATGGACATACTGAAGTTACCAACAGCTACGGTGGCGTGGAACTGTCACGAATCACCGGACCGATTAAAGTGACCAACTCGTACAGCCCTATTGACATCTCGCGGTGTCACGGAGACATGGAGATAGTGAACTCCTTCTCGTCAATTGAACTCACCCACTCTGATGGTAACGTACTTATTCATAACAGCGGACGAGTTGATATTGTGCGACATTCCGGCACAATTGAGATAGAAAATAAGTATGGACTGGTTGAAGTGATGAAACTGGACGGCGACCTGACCATTAAGAACTCCTTTAACTCGCTGTCGATAGAGGACATATTCGGTTCTGCCGAAGTGAATAATGTCAACGGCAATATCGAAGCAAAAAACATTACCGGGGAGTTCTCGGCAAAGAGCAGCTTCGGCTCCATATACGGCGACTTGCTATACGGACCGATTCACATAACCAGTCAGAACGGCAGCATTGATGTCACCCTTGCCGAGAAACTGGCCGGGCCATCCACGATAGATGCCTCTTCCGGAAGCGTTAAAGTATCTCTCTTTCCATATTCTGACCTGTTAGTCACAGCTATTGCGGTAGGTGGGGATATTCAGAGCTATTTTCCGGTGGATATTAACAGGACCGGCCTGACAAAAAAAGCAGAGTTCGTACTGGGAAATGGGAAAACACCCCTAACCCTGTCCTCGACCAACGCCAGTATCGTCATAAGCGAGGCGCGCTGACGATAACCTCGTAGTCAAATTAGAAGCAGGGCAGTCCGCCTTCGCTGGATGACTTCTGCCTGTGTAAGGCAGGTCTTTAAGAGACCTGCCCTGCAAGATAACCCTACTGTATCAAACTTAGAGGAAGATGTTGAAGGGATTAAGTGTTATTTAAGATCACGGGGTGGCAGGAGACTTGCGTTCAATGTCGGCCAGTTTCTTCTTAAGTCTCTTTTCTATGTCAATAATATGGGTGTCGTCGTGGTAGACGGCAGTCTTGAAAGCAGTCAGCCTGGTCAGCTCTTCCAAGACGGCCTGGATAGTGCTCACGCCGTTTATGATTACCTGCATCGCCTTCGCCACAGAGCCATCCCGATCGATTATAGTACCTTCTCGCAAGGCTACCTCTACGAGCTGAGCTCGTCCGAGGATTGCACCAACAGCATTGTTAATGTAATGGTTGAAGGTTGCTGTAATCGTCTTGAGTGTATTGAGAGCCGCCTTGTCCAGCTGGGCCAGAGCAAGGTGGCTCTGCATCTGGCGGTTTTCTCGCAACAGGCCCTCAACTGTCCCATACTGCCGATAGAGCATCCGGTTGGCCTCAATGAGAAGATCAGCCTGCGATCCTATATCAATTTCGAGGAACTGCGCCAGCTCCAGCGTCTGGTCGAGATGTTTTTCCTCTATCTCCCCTATAAGCTCCGGCGGCAGTTGCAGGTTACCTGTTAGTCTCTCTTTTCTCTCGAACGTAGGTGTGAATACCGCACAATCCGGAAACACGACAAAGCGCGAAATCATGTCGGCCAGGGCGACCATTTGAGGTAAACGAAGTTCCCCGTCCGTAGTCCCTGTGGCAAACTCGTCATGATGCTGCCCCACAGCTTCACATATAGTGACCGGCAAGTTCCAATGTTCAAGAAGGAACTGTCCTACACGGGCGTGGTTGGTTCCCCATGTGTCCTCTTCAAGTTTATGTATTTCCTCACCCAACTTAGCCTGCGCGCAGATTCGGCTGGACTCCTTGGGAAAAGATTCCTCCAGAATTAGCAGCCCAATATCGTGTAATAGACCCGAGACAAAGGCCTCTTCGGACGAGGCATATCCGGCGGCCCCGGCAATCATCCTGGCTCCCACTGCCACCTCAAGGGAATGCCTCCAGAATCGGGTGAGGTCTATCGATGACTGCCATTTACCGGTCATATCATATATGGAAGTTGACAGAGCAACTGCGGTAACTGCCCGCATCCCCAGAGCTACCACTGCCTGTCTTACCGACGTTATCTTTCTGCCGGCGCCGTAGAAGGGGGAGTTAACCACCCTCAGTATCTTGACGGTCAGGGCAGGGTCACGTCGCAATACCTCAGCCAGGTCATGTGCCGAAGAGTTATCGTCTTTGGTTACTCGCAACACTTCCGCCAACGTCTGTGGTATTGACGACAGCTCTTTGTGTTCCTCTATGATCTTTTGAAACAGATCGGTACTCATTTGGTGCAACCTATTAGTTGTTTATCGACCAAAGGAGACCGGGAATTTAGAATTCTTAAGGGGAAAACTCCAATGAGGCCGTCAACGGCTCAGTTTGGACTGCAAACGAGCCAATCTCTTCTGCAGAAGCTGCCGCCGTCCGCGACTGAGAGGAGCAATGCTATCTGCTTTCCGGGCATAGTAATACGCTCGCTCAGGGTCCTTGACCTTATGTTCATGGTACTTAGCCAGTTCCACGTTGGCCCAGAACGCTTCTTTCGATGAGGTAGAAGACAGCTTTTCCCAGAGCACAACCGCCTTTTCATAAGCGCTGGCTCTTTTGAACGCTTGCGCGTGAAACAGGAGGATATCCTCAGCCGGGGGCTTGTTTTCCAGAGTATCGATGCGATCGTACAAGTCGATAACGCGCTCATTCTCTTTGCGCTGACCATATACCCGCGATAAGGAATACAGGTCATCAACCGCCTGCAGAGTCTTCCCCCTGGTTTGAAAAGCGCGAGCGATGTAATCTGCAAGGAAGTAGAGGGAGACAATGTCCAAGCGGTTATGCTCCAACACCGCGCTCATCGAATCCAGGTTGTCCTCGCTCAGCCACTCGAAATACACAGAGGGGATCAGATACCCGGGGATATCGTCACCCCGCCGGAAGCCAAACAGTTCCTGTTCGACATTGATAAGGCGGCAGTCACCAAGCCGTCTTCGGAACAGACGCCGAACGGGATGGAGAAGGTCTATGTGGCGGTCCATATCAAGTTCCCGCGCCACGCGGTTGATAATCATGCGATCGCGCAGCAGAGGCAGGTCAAAAGCGACGCCGTTGTAGCTGACAATAGTCCTGCGCTGGCCAAACTCCGCCAACAGCGCCTCCAGCATAGCCGCCTCGTCCGGGTAATCGGGGATAAAATACTGACGCACCTCAAATCCGTCTTTAACGACTGAGCCGCAACCAACCAGAAAGGCCACCGTCCCAGCTCCGCCCAGACCGGTTGTTTCCGTATCAATAAACAGCAGTGAGGACAACTGAACTGAACCGGGTTCATTACCCCTGGTGAAAGCTGAAACAGGAAAGGTGTCAGCGCCAGACATATCCCCAAGCGTCAGATTGCCGTAGGCGTAACAGGAGGCATACCGCTTCTTTACCAGGCAGAAGGAACCGGCAGAATTGGAAACGATCCTCCCTCCAAGCGCCCTGGCCAGTTGCTGATAGCGAGCCGGCGCGCGTTGCACAGCAGGCTCGTGCCTATCACCGAGGATTGCACCCTGAAAGCAATTGAGCTTGCTGCGAAGACTGTTACCGGGCATTTTGCGCAGAGTAGAGAGCTGACTCTATTTTCAGCCGGTTTAGCCGGTCGGCCTCGCGGTCTATCAACGATTGGTGGTAACCGCAGTTGTCTTGCGGATCGGCTTTGATAATCGCCACTTCAGCATGTGCGCGCCGGTCGGCGTCGGGTGATTTCGTCTGGGCCATCAGTAGTTCAATAGCTTCATCGGTGCCGAACTCGCCGAGGACGTAACAACCAAGGTCACCGACAAAGTCATTTTCCGATTCCATTGAATCGGCCAGAACCGCAAGCGCTTTGGTCGTACCCATTTTGAGCAGGGCTTCCACTGCCGCCAGGCGGGCGCCGTAGAATTCATCCCCCAGGGCGTGGACCAGTTGTTCAAGGGAACGTTCAATGGTCAATTTCCCGCACGAAACAACAGCCGCCTTTCTCACTTGGCCAATAAGATCGCTCAGAGCAATAACTGACGCCTCATCAGCCCGCCGGTCACCGATTTTGCCCAGCGCACCAACCGTCTGCTCTCGGACCTGCCAGTGCGAGTGACCAGCTACACCTATTAAGGGTTCGACGGCTGCAGTATCTCCAATATCCCCCAGCGCCCAGCAAACTCTCTGGACCACCAAGCCATCGGGACGCCTCAAGGCCGTGATAAGATAAGGTACCGCGGGCGAACCGATTTTCTTTAGTATATTGATGATGGTCAAGCGTTCACGGGCCGACTTGGTGGTAAATTTGTCCACCAGAATCGGCACTGCATCGGCTCCGATCGCCGCAATAGAATCCTTGGCCGGCTCCACCATGTCGCGATATTTCACCTCTCCAGAGGAGGCGATAACAAACAACGAATCAACCTTGCGCTTCAGCTCCGTGTCGGCGGCAGCGTAGCTGTACTTACTTACGAACAATAGCAGACAACAGATAGCTGCCGGAATCACATATTTCCGTTTCATTGCATTTCTTCCGTGCTATCGGATGGGTTCAGTTCAATATCCATTCCCCCTCCCCATTTTGAGTTGGTGCGCCAGTAGAAATTGTCGCGACCGTTGCCACTGTACTGATCGGAGCCGCCCAGATCGATAAACAGGCCGATAGAGCCGAAATCCCGACGTGGATTGCCGTACCCTTGTGAGTTATTGGGATTTTTGATGAAGTAGCGGTCATCACCTTCGTTGTCAATAAGTACTCCAGCGCCATTGGCTGAACCGGCGCCCTGTGACAGGTCGTAGGCTGTGTAGGTATCATTACCGTGCCGATCAAGGAGAATACCGCATGAATAATCATGACCGCAGCCGTGCATCAAACCTTTCCCAAAATAGACATCCGAGCCATAGTCGTCAATGAGTACACCCAGAGTCATGTGGGTGGCCGAGCCCTGGGCATATTGAAACGACTGGTAGTTGTCATTGCCTGACGAATCATATATGATTCCTAACGACCACCAATAACTTGCTCCCTGGCCAAAAATATCAGAGTAGTAGCTGTCGTTGCCTTGCAGATCGATGATAGCGCCGATCCCCCCCGACATCCAGGGCCGTAGCCCATAGCCGAACCCCTGCGAGAGCGAGAGATAGTGATCTTCATACCGCAGGATGTCCTTGTACTTGCCCCCGGCGTAGTAGCTGTCGGACCCATCCGCATCATAGATAAACCCAACGCCCTCAACAAAGCCGAATCCCTGGCAATAAACCGCTCCGTTGTAGATATCCCTGCCCCCTTCATCAACCAGCAACCCGATGCCGAACGTCCCTGCCCCCTGGACGTGCGTATCACCGTCATAGCGGTCATCTCCCGAGGCATCATAGAGCAGTCCAAACCCGAAATATCCGGAGCCGAGGCCAAAAGATTTCGCGTCATAACGATCATCACCCCCAAAGTCCAAAAGCAATCCGGCCGAAAAACAACCCGAACCGAGGGCAAAATCAGTTTTTGCGCGATAACAATCATTTCCAGACAGGTCAATGATAATTACCCCATGCGGCTTATCCGGGTCATAGGATAGGTCGTAGACATCGTCGCCGCCAAAATCGAGAATAAATCGGTAGTCGCCATGATAGTAATCGTTGCCGGGGCCGCCGATTTTCCACCCGCTCTGCTTGCCCAGGTACGATTCAAGATTGGCCTTATCTGGCAGGAACCCGATTCCCTCGATTATCCTCTCTGCCGAAACCTCACCGGATTGCAAACGTTGCCCGAGGTTATTGATCTCTACCATCAATTGGCGCAGGCAATCGATACCGGCGGCGACAATCGGGTCCTTCTCGATCTTGGTTCCAAAGTGGACAAAGCGCTCGCAGTAACCCTCTTCGACCTTTTCCAGAGAGTCGATTGCCTCCACCGAGAGGAATTCCTCCTCCTCGCTCATCACCACCAGCTCCTTAAACTCGTTCTTGAGGAACTCGCGTTGCTCGGAGTTGAGAAGAGCCAATGATTTCTCGGTGGATTTTGGAAAAACAATATCAAGGTAGGTGGCGGCTTTGGTCAGAAGCTGGTTGAAAGAGACATCGGTGTAGTACAGATTGTATGCCCGTTGGATTTCTGCAATATCAGGTTTATACGGGCGCGACCGCCGACTCTGATATTGACCTGCCAAGTCTTGAAAAAGAATCCCGGATAGAATCTCAGGTTGACCCACGACGTAAGCGTTCTTCAGGCCTGCTGCATAGTCAATCATACCCAGCGGTCGCTGCATCAGATCAGCAATGATCTTGAGGCGGAAGGAGTCCGGCTCAGTATAATCTGGGCGGAAACCGATGTCATCCGGCTTCAGGCCCAGATATTCGGCCAAATGATCCAGACCGAACTGTTCTGCCGGCGGCGGTGGCGAAGCCACCTTTTCCTGACCAAGGGATTGAACAGCCGTCAGCAGGAGCAACAGAAGCAAGAGATATAGACACTTGTACCTCATTATAAATAAACAAGCTGATCAGAAATATGGAAGCAACAACAATCAATTGAACCGGGCTTGTAGGCTGGATTTTGTAGGACAGGAGTCCCCGAGATCCGCCAAAGGCGGACAGGAGTCAGAGAAGGCTGTGACATAAGTCGGTATGAGTATAATGCTCTTTGAGTGTAATGAATTTGAAGTCCTCCATCTTCGCGTAGCGGTGGGCTTTACGTCCGCCGTCAAATGGCGGGAGACAAGCCCCCGCTCTACGCGAGGGACAATTTCTATCTTTTGTCACAGCCAACATGCGGCAGGTCTCGGAGAGACATGCCCTACTGCTGTTGCCCTGCTATAAATCATAAAAAAACGCCCGCCTATGGCGGGCGCCTCAGACTCGACCTGATACGCTTATGTTAGGTCGTTACATCGTTGATAGTATTTGTTAAAGTGCCATTCTGGTCGATTGTCCAGGTGTCAATCGTGGCGTCATCGTCAAGGTCGGCGGTAGCGGTAAAGGTAAAGGTATTCACCGCTTGCACAAGAGCGTAACTGTATCTGGCACTGGCCATGATCTCAACGCCGAGAACTGGGAAAGAACCACCGGCCGCTTGAGGTGTGGCATCACCGGTTACGTAGGTATTGTTCTCCTGACGATAAGCCCGTTCCATCGTATAGATCTGCTTCAAGATCTCCTTGGCTTCTGACTGCTTCGACTTGGTCGTGGCCTGCATGAAACGCGGGATAGCCAGAGCAGCAAGGATGCCGATGATCACGACCACGATCATCAACTCGATGAGGGTGAAACCTCTCTGGCGGTTTTGGAACTTAGTAAACATTGAAACCTCCTACGGTTTTTGATTTAAGGTTTCTGGCCTTATTTGATCCTTTTCTCTAAGCAAACCATCGGCAAAGACCGTACCACCGTTGATGATTATTTTTGAACAGCCGCCAGCGGCCAGAATCCATTGCCACGATGGAGATTCCCCTTTTGCGCGCGTGGCCTATGGCGCTGTTCCCTCAATTCTAAGAGGATTGTTCGGGTTCTTATCAGAGCAAAACGCCAAAGCTCTTGCATTCTGCATGGGGGCAAGCCCCTTGATCTCTCAGTTAAGATAGGTCGGGATTTCTGTAGTAAGTCGGGTTCCAAATGATCTTGGTGGTGTCGGGCGACCCTGCCCGATACTTAATTGCGAAAGGGCTGTCATGCAGGATTACATGACAGCACCCAAACATGAATGTCATTGGTTTCTCAAGTGGCGTCAGGCGTCTCTGCCTGATGCTTCCTCAATAGATCTGTATGTAGTGAACTGACTTATGCCTGTCGGGCAGAGACACCCGACAGCACCTTATGCAGGGCCACGTAACAGCACCCAAACATGAATATCAAGCACCAAGTGAGCTTAACCTACAATTTCTATGTCGTTGCGTCATTTATCGTATTGGCCAGAGCCCCCGTCTGATCAATTGTCCAGGTGTCAATGGCCACGTCGTCATCGATATTGGCCGTTGCTGTTGCCGTAAAGACATTGGCGCCTCCGACAACTGTGTAGGTATACTTAGCGTCCACCATAATCTCAATCCAGATGGCGTTCAGGGCATTAGGAGTAGCTGCGGATGCCGGGCCGGCCGGTATGTAATAGCTGTTGACCATGGATTGCTGACGGTAGGCGCGTTCGTTGACATAGATCTGCTTGAGGATCAGTTTGGCCTCCGACTGCTTGGATTTAGTAGTGGTTCGCATGAAACGCGGTATAGCCAAAGCGGCCAGAATACCGATAATAACAACCACTATCATCAGCTCTATCAGCGTAAAGCCCCTCGATGCTGCCCGTTCTGATCTCATCTCGTCCTCGTTTCGCTAATAAGCATACACTTAGGCGAGAATACTGCAATTCTCATTCCAAAAACCTGTTCAGAATTTGCTACTTCTTCTCAGGCCGGGATTTGCGTTTTCCGGCCCCGTTAAGCGAAAATTCCTTCATGTCATAGCGCTGAATTTTGCGGTAAAGCGTCGAGACATCGATCCCCAGAACTTTAGCCGCCTCCGCTTTTTTCCCTTCAGTTTGGCTCATGACGTAGTGGATATAGGCTTTCTCGATGGATCCCAGAGTCGGCGTGATGGCATCAGCCTCATTTACTACGGTGACCTGCTCGGGCCGGCGAACTTTCTCGGGCAAGTCAGCCACTTCTAGGGTCTCTGTTCGATTGAGCAGAACCGCTCGCTCTATTGTGTTCTCCAACTCGCGCACATTCCCCGGCCACTGATATGCCCTCAGCAGATGCATCGATTCTTCAGATATCTCCTTGGTGGGTATGTTGAGCTTTTCGCAATACATAGAAATGAAGTGCTTTGCCAGCAGCTCGATATCTTCCTTGCGCTCCCGCAGCGGAGGGATGCAAATCGGGATTACGTTCAGGCGATAGAAAAGATCAGCTCGAAACCGACCAGCCTTGACATCTTCTTCGATGTCTGAGTTCGTAGCGGCGATCAGTCGTACGTCGACCTCGATCTGCTTGGTGTCCCCTACGGGGGTGATTCTCTTGTCCTCAAGCACCCGCAGGAGTTTCACCTGAATTGCAGTGGAGGTATTCCCCACCTCATCGAGGAAGAACGTCCCGCCGTCAGCTACTTTGAACAGTCCCTCCTTGTCTCTTATCGCACCTGTAAATGCCCCTCTCTTATGCCCGAACAACTCCGATTCCAACAGGGTCTCAGGAAGAGCGGCACAGTTGATAGTAACAAATGGCCCGGCGCAACGAGGGGAATGATGATGAATAGCCTTAGCTATCAGGTCTTTGCCTGTGCCGGACTCCCCACGGATCAGAACAGTCGAATCAGAAGAGGCAACTCGCCTCGCCAGCTTCTTGAGCATGACTACCGCTTCCGAAACGCCTACAAAATTGTCAAAGGAGTTGTCGCCCTGGAGCCGTTTCTTGAGGCTCTTGTTCTCGCTGATTAGCTGCTTGCGGTTGATGCTCTTTTCTATAGCCAGCTTGATTTCGTCAACCTTAAACGGCTTGGTAATATAGTCCACAGCCCCCTGTTTCATCGCTTCGATAGCGGTGCCTACGGAGGCATAGGCAGTCATAACGATGAGGTCCTGCTCATTTTTGAACGCTTTCACTTCTTTCAGGACGTCAATTCCGGACATCTCCGGCATGTTCAGGTCAGCCAGAACCAGGTCATAGTTGTTCTCTTTCAGAAGTGATATCCCTTGCCGACCGGAAATGGCGGAATCAACTTGATACCCCTCCTTGGAGAGCATGATCTCCATGAAGTTGCACATCGAATCTTCGTCATCGATGACAAGTATTCTGGCCGGCATAGGTGCTCCTATTATCAAAGCGGACTTTCTGTAGCAGTCCTTATCAATCTATTTTTCGGCATACAACCGTCAACCTGCACCGCCCTGAGAGACATTGCGCACAGATTAGACAGGTTATTGACGCCTCGGCAGGCTGGTTTTACGTTTGATAATGGTGATATTTTATGCCTTGTCATGTACCGACTTATATGGTTTTATATTCAGAAGCGCCGTTAGGAAACCTTCAGGCAATCGTGGATATGCTATGATAGGCGATAGTCGGAGGCAACTGGTTGACAACATCAGGACAGCCATTGCCAATGAGCAGACAGAAATGGATGTTCTTAGAGCCGCCGTGCAGTTGATAGACAGCTTTTCGGAAGGGTACAACTGGACCGGCTTTTACCTGATGCGGGGAAACGTACTGGAGGTAGGGCCATACGTCGGTCCGGAAACGCCACACAAACGAATTGAACTGAACAGGGGCATTTGCGGCGCCGCGGCATCGAAGAAGCAGTCCATTATCGTCAACGACGTTAGCGCTGAACCTCGATTCCTGGCTTGTGCAACCACCACCCGGTCGGAAATCGTTGTGCCGCTCATGGATGGAAGCCGCTGTCTGGGGGAGATCGACATCGATTCCAACCAGCCCGATTTCTTTAACTCCGAAGATAGAGAGATGCTGGAGGCAATCGCGGCTGTAATTGTGCAACGACTGAGGAATATCAGATGAGAGCGTGGTTGGCACATAGGTACACGCCACAGGCGTTGCGAGAGGGTAACTGCTATAAGCCCGAGAAGTAAACTTATCCCACACTCCTGCCGATATTCATCATGAAATGACAAGAGTTGTCAATAAAGGAGAAAAAATGTACAAGCTTATGAAAACCAGAAACGGGTTTACCCTGATTGAGCTTATTATTGTCGTTGTAGTGATCGGGATTCTGGCTACAGTCGCTATTCCCAAGTTCCTTGAATTAAGAGTTGAGGCCGAAAAGGCGGCTGTTGACACAATGCTCGGTTCTCTTGAATCCGCCATGTCAATCTACTCCTCGCGTCAATACCTAAACAGCAATTCCATCGCCGTCCACAACCCGTTTGACGATCTCTCCAATGTCCCTAACAACTACAATGGAGTCAACGACCCTGTGACACCTACCAACACGCCTGATGGAACCTGGTCATTCCGAACCAGCGGCAACTGGATCATGTACAATCCCAAGGCATCCATCTCTGGCGGATGGCTCAACGGGGGGCAACGATTTATTATCTACAGAATTGAAGTTGTCACTGAAGGCGCTGACACCGTCGGTTTGCGGTTGAACACGACCAGTTCCTACGCCTATACTTGGGATTGAGGCATATAGAGGTCTTCATTTTTATTGAAATCCCGCTTGATTGACATCATAGCAGGGTAGGGACTTGCTTCCCACTAACCTGCGTTATTCATAAACTCCAGCTTATCCTGCAACAGCTTGTCGGCGAGTCATCACGAGTGACCGGAGGGAGTGTGGTGATCTCAGTTGTGTAACTATTTCCAAAGCAAGAGATTGCCACGTCGCTTCACTCCTCGCAAAGACGTGAACGAAGAACTTGTGAATTATCCGGGCTAAAACACCGGTGGGCACAAAATGAATATGCCTTTGGCGCCTCGCCGCTACACGGAGTCAACGAATAGTAAGTTCATCTGGCGCCAGAACTACTCTAGTTAAGTCGACTTATGGGCCATCCTCTGATCATCTGCCCCACAAGAACGAAAAATCATTTCTTAAACTCATCCCTCAAAAGTCCGTAGCGCAATTCATCCAACCACTGGCCGTTCTGGTTGATGCTCTTGCGCAAACAGCCCTCAAGCGTAAACCCAATCCTCTCCAGCATCCGTGCGGAGACAAGGTTGGGATGCATCACTCTGGCCCAGATGCGAAACAGTTTGAGTTCTGAAAAGCCATACCACAGCATGAGTCGCAGGGCCTCGGTGGCATATCCTCTACCCCAGTATTTCTTAGCCAGCCAGTAGCCTACTTCCGCATTCTGATCTTTCTGGTTGACTCCCGCCAGACCAACCATGCCGATAATGCTGCCGGTGGCTCTGTATTCAATCCCCAGATGATATTCTCTCCCCTTTCTAATCTGTTGATGAGTGAGCCTAATGAAGTGCAAAGCGTCGCGTAACTTGTAGGGATGGGGTATAAAGGTATACCGGCTGATTTCCTTGTCGCGGGCATGTTCATATATTGATTGTGCGTCGGACTTGGTGACTTTTCTAAGGTTGACGTTGTTGCCTTCGATGAAGATGTCCATGTCATTTTCTCTGGTTATTGTTGGGTCAATACACTCCAAGAGCCGCAGGTTGTCAAGGAGATAGTAATATGAACATGAGCCCTGTAATCGAGCTAAACAACACGGCAGAACCCACCAGACGGGGGGAAGCTGAAACATGACCGACACGGCAAGTGCTCCAGTTGTTTCGGGTACGACCCCAGAACACTCCATTTGACTATCTTCTCTCGGTGACATATATTCGGCTCAATAGGTAAGGAGTAGGGCAATGAAACCAAAGAGTTGCAAGGCCACGCACGGCATGAAATTATCTTGTAAGGGATGGCACCAGGAAGCCGCCCTGAGAATGCTCAACAACAACCTCGACCCGGAAGTCGCAGAAAAACCACAGGAGCTAATCGTCTACGGCGGCTCCGGTAAGGCCGCCCGTAACTGGGAGACGTATGCGGCCATTGTCAAGTCGCTAAAGTCGCTTGAAAATGATGAAACCCTACTGGTGCAATCCGGCAAACCAGTTGGTATTTTTCGCACCCATGAGTATGCGCCCCGTGTTCTGATTGCCAACTCGCACCTTGTACCGGCCTGGGCAACATGGGAAAAATTCCGTCAGCTTGAGAAACTGGGGCTGATCATGTTCGGCCAGATGACCGCCGGAAGTTGGATTTATATCGGCACGCAGGGAATCATTCAGGGGACATACGAGACATTTGCGGCTGCAGGCGTAAAGCACTTTGAGGGCGACTTGAGCGGCCGATGGATCCTCACCGGCGGTATGGGCGGTATGGGCGGCGCTCAGCCACTTGCCGGAACGATGGCAGAAGCTTCGATACTAGTGGTCGAGGTTGATGAGGCGCGTATCAATCGGCGACTTAAGACTGGTTTTTGCGAGGTGAAAGTAAAGACGCTTGACAAAGCCCTAAAGCTCATCAAGGAGCATACCAAATCGAAGGAACCGATATCAATCGGCTTAGTGGGCAACGCAGCGGAGATTTTCCCGGAGATATTCCGGCGCGGTATCGTACCGGACATGGTTACCGATCAGACCTCTGCCCATGACGAGCTAAATGGTTATATCCCCGAAGGATTGACGGTCAGCGAAGCCGGTCACCTGCGCAAAAAAGACCCAAAAGCGTACATCGAGCGCGCCTATGAATCGATGGTCAAGCACTGCCATGCGATGATCAAGTTTCAGAAGGCCGGTTCGGTGGTATTCGACTATGGCAACAACTTGCGCGGTCAGGCCAGAACGGGCGGCCTCAATAACGCCTTTGACTATCCGGGCTTTGTGCCGGCCTATGTCCGCCCGCTTTTCTGTGAAGGGAAGGGCCCCTTCCGATGGGTGGCGCTTTCCGGTAACCCCAAGGATATCGAGGTTACTGACAAGATCATCCTCGAGCAGTTTGACTATAATAAACCCCTGGTGCGCTGGATAGAGATGGCACGAGAGAAAGTACCTTTTCAGGGCCTCCCGTCCCGTATCTGCTGGCTCGGCTGTGGAGAGCGAGCTAAGTTCGGTGACATCATCAATACTTATATAAAGAAGGGCAAAATCACAGCGCCAATTGTAATCGGTCGCGATCATCTCGATGGCGGCAGTGTCGCTTCTCCTTTCCGCGAGACCGAATCCATGCTCGACGGCTCCGACGCCATTGCCGACTGGCCACTTTTAAACGGCCTGCTGAATGCCGTCTCCGGCGCGAGTTGGGTATCTATCCATCATGGTGGCGGTGTGGGAATCGGCAATGCTATCCATGCCGGGATGGTAATTGTAGCTGACGGTACCAAGGAAATGGCTGTTCGTCTCAATCGCGTGCTGACCAACGATCCCGGCACCGGCGTCATGCGGCACGTTGATGCCGGTTACAAGGAAGCGATCAAATTCGCAAAAAAGCACAAAGTGAAAATACCAATGACAAAGAAATGATCCGGATGACCTTTTCTCATCATTTAGTGAATGGCCACCCTCTAAGTGGTGTTTTGATGCAACCATAGTAAGTTGGGTCCCAGCCCACCTTAAGCGGAGAGAAACTCAACGATACCCTGTATGTCATAACATAAGGCGTTCTGATATCATGCCTCCGGAAAAGAAAGCAACATTGTTGATTAAGAACATCGGCCAGTTGATAACGATGGCCGGTCCCATCCCTCGCCGAGGAGATTGGATGAAAGAGATCGGCCTGATCGAGAACGGCGGGGTAGCCGTGGCCGGAGAAGAAATCCTTGCTGTGGGTAAATCGGACGAGGTTCAGGGTCGCGCCCCGCTGGCTGAGGGCTGCACTGTTATTGACGCCGCCGGGGCGGTGGTGACCCCCGGCCTGATTGATCCGCACACCCATCCGGTTTTCTCCATGACACGCGAAAAGGAATTCGAGATGCGCCTCCAGGGCAAGTCCTACATGGAGATAGCTCAATCCGGCGGGGGAATACGGGCCTCGGTGCGTGACCTTCGCACCAGCTCGCTCGACGTCCTGACGAAAGAGACTAAAAAGCGCCTTGACCGGATGCTGCACCACGGGATCACCACTATTGAAGCCAAGTCAGGCTATGGCCTCTCCACCGAATCCGAAATGAAACAACTCGAAATCATCCGCGACCTGAACCTTGCGCACCCGGTCGACCTGGTTCCGACATTTCTCGGCGCCCACGAGGTGCCGGATGAATACCGCGATAAGCGAAGTCAGTATGTTGACTTGATTATAAATGAGATGATACCGGCTGTCGTTCGAGACAACCTGGCGGAGTTCTCCGACATCTTCTGTGAAGAAGGAGTCTTTGATGTCGAAGAATCAAGGAAGATACAAAAGGCGGCTTTAGATGCAGGCCTCAAGCTGAAGTTTCATGCTGATGAGCTGAAGTCAACCGGTGGCGCTGAGCTGGCCGCCTCGCTGAACGCAGTCTCCGCCGACCATCTGGTGTACATCTCTGATAGCGGCATCAAAGCAATGGCCGCGGCAGGTACAGCAGCCGTCCTGCTTCCTGGAACCACTTTCTCGCTGGGTGGGAAGCAGTACGCTCCGGCGCGCCATATGATTGAGGCCGGCGTAGTAGTGGCTCTTTCCACCGACTGTAACCCCGGCTCAAGCTACACCGAGTCCTTGCCCTTTATCCTATCCCTGGCTGCCCTCGAAATGAAGCTGACTGCCGCTGAGGCGCTTTGCGCCGTGACTGTCAACGCCGCCTGCGCCATTGACAGGGGCGGGGAAATAGGCATGCTGGAAGAGGGACTGCCGGGCGATCTCGTTATCTGGGATATGTCCGATTACCGGGAGCTCCCTTACCACTATGCCGTCAACCTGGCTAAGAAAGTCGTAAAAAGAGGTAAGGTAGTTGCGAGCAACTAACGATGACAGGCGTTTCATCATTGGGTTTATATCCATGGCATGGCGGCAATTGCTTTCTTTATTGGGGCTGGCGTTATTACTCTTTGCCGGTTGCGGTGTGTATACTTTCAACCCAAAGGGCAAGTCTTCGATAAAGAATATCGCGATTGAACGTTTCCAGAATCAGACACCTGAATACGGCCTGGCCGATCAGATGACCGATGTTGTAATTGACGCCTTTATTGCCGATGGCAACATGACGGTTGTTTCTCTGGAAAACGCCGACGCGGTGCTCAGCGGGGTGCTGACCCGTTATGAAAGGAATCCATACCAGTACGACCAGAATGATGTTGTAAAGAGCTATTATGTCGACATGGATTTCGAAATCACGCTGAATAATCCCCGCAATGACTCGGAAATCTGGAAGCAAAAAATGAGTCAGCGAGGAATTTACGACGTGGATACGGAAACGGAAGAAGATGGCCGACAGAGGGCTATTGAGCTGCTGGTAGAAACCATCATTAATAAGACCACCAAGAGCTGGTGACGCAAAGGCAGACGTCCGTTGTTCACTGAATAAATGCACGGTTGAGGACCCTTTCTCTTTTGGCTCAAGCCCCACAATCAAGGCGGTTTTCATTGCCAGTGAGTATTCTAAACAAAGGACCAGTAACATAGGTGAAAAAAAGGAAAGCAAAAAAGGCTGCCAGAAGGTCAAAAGCCGATCGTTCAGCAAAACCTTGGGTCAAACATCTTATCATCATCCTCACCGCAGGTATCCTGGTGCGCCTGATCTTTGACGCAAGTCTGACCAGCAGCATTTTCCTGGGAAATTACATTCTCGATAGCCTGCATTTTCATACTTGGGCAACCAAAATACTGGCTGGGAGAACGGCCGATGTCGCCTTTTTCCGCGCACCGCTGTACCCCTATCTGGTAGCGCTGGTTTACAAGATGTTTGGTGTGTCGCCGTGGTCGGTGATTGTATTCCAAAATCTACTGGGATTGCTCACGGGCGTAGTGAGTTATCTATTTGCCAAGCGGCTTTTTGGAACGAAGGTGGCGTTGTGGACAGCCCTTGTCGTGGTGGTGTATCCTACCCTTGTCTTTTTCGAGGGGGAGACGCTGATTACAACCCTGGCCGTTTTTCTTTACACCCTCACAGCCTACCGGCTGCTACTGGCGGTGCAGGAACCCACTGCAAAAAACGTGATCAAAGCCGGCCTTGTCCTTGGCCTAGCGGCGATAACCCGCCCGACAATCCTGCCGGTAGTGGTCATCTTCCCGATAGCCTTCCTGGCGAAATACGGCATCGGTGCCCTCAAGGAAGGGATGGTAAAGAGTCTGGTTCTAGTAGTGGCGTTGTTTATACCAATACTGCCGGTGACATTCACCAACTTGGTCAAAGGTGGGGAGTTAGTGCTTATCTCAACCCAGGGTGGAGCAAATTTCTACATCGGAAACTCAATAGAGGCTGACGGTATCACTGTTGTAGCGCCGGGACCAAACCTTCGCATCGGACCATATAAAGACAACATCTGGACGTCGTCAATGGACGAAGCTGAACGGCGCACTGGCAGAAAACTGACGCAGTCGGAGGTCTCTTCATTCTGGTTTCGTGAGGCTTTCAAGGACATCAGAAGTGACATAGGGAGAGCTCTGGGTCTGTACCTGAAGAAGTTTTACCTTTTCTGGCATGGCCAGGAGATTTTTAACGAGAAGCCCGTGTACTATGCCGGTGAGTACAGCCGGTTGATGTGGGCACTTGTATGGCAGAAATTCGTCAACTTCCCTTCAGGGATATTGTTTCCGCTGATGTTCATCGGGATGTTGCTGGCTTTCGTTAACAAACAGGATGTCCTGGTGCCAGTTCTCTATGTGTTATTGTTTGCCCTGATGGTATCGGCCTTTTTCGTCTGTGCTCGGTTTCGCCAGCCGATTGTCCCAATTGCTGCCATGTTTACCGTGTATGCGGTGACTACGCTCGCTCGTCTATGGAGAGAAAGCCGCAGATACTTCATTTCAGCCTGTGCCGTCCCCCTGGTGTTCGTTATCGGTCTGAACTGGGGCGGCAATGTTGAGTCGAAGGAAAACCGTTCGCAGTTCTACGCAATGCTTGGGAGCGCATACTTAGGTAGAAAAGACTATAACAGCGCTGTCGTATACTTAGAGAAATCCCTGGACATTTTGCCCGATAACATCGGGGTATACGATATGATGGGGTGGGCGTACCTGAATTCAGGTCGGGTCAAAGATGCTGAAGCTGTTTACCAAAGAGGCGTTGAGATGTTTCCGACCTACCCCCAGTTCAATTTCAATCTCGGCAGGATCTACCAGATGAGGGAAAACTTTGAGAAAGCCAAAGAGTATTATCATCTTACTGTGGAATACGCCCCTAAGTTTGCGGCTGCACTGGATCGATTGGGCGACATCTTTCACCAACAGAATCAGCCGGATTCAGCCCTGTATTACTATGAGCGGCTGGCCAGGATGGCACCCCACGATACCCGGCTGAAGGCTAAGATCGTGGAGCTGAAAAACGAGATGAACTCCGCTCAATGAATCTCTTCCTCATGCACCGTATCCATTCTTATCAATTACTATTTGACAACATTTATTACGCTGATTACAATAAAATGGAAAAGTGATTGTTGTAGCGACAACAGCGAGAAGTATGGACATCAAGAAAATCCAGAACTACCTGATCGAACAAGAATTGGACGGTTGGCTGCTGGCCGATTTTCATGGTCGCAACAACGTAGCTGTGGAGCTGCTTGGTCTTTCGGGCATTATCACCCGTCGTTCATTTTACTTCATCCCTCGGCAGGGCGCTCCTATCGGGATCGTCCACACCATTGAAAGGGACAAATTCCAGGGTGTACCCGGCGAAATCAAGACGTACTCAAGCTACAAGCTACTCGAAAAAGAACTGGCGGAGGTCCTTTCCGGATGTAAACAGGTAGCGATGGAGTACTCCCCGAAAGGACGACTGCCGTATATCGGATTGGTCGACGCCGGAACCATTGAGCTGGTTCATGATCTGGGCATGGAGATAATCTCGTCAGCGGACCTGGTGTCCAACTTCCAGGCTCGCTTGTCAGCCGAGCAGATTGCTACCCACCGCCTCGCAGCCGGCAATCTGATCGAGATCAAAGAGGATGCTTTTAGCTATATTGCGCAATCACTCAGTGAGAAGAAATCGATCACGGAATACGACGTCCGCTGTTTCATCCTCGACCGTTTTGAGAAGCATGATATGACGTCCGGTAATCCTCCCATCTGCGCCGTGGACGCCAACGCCGGTAATCCGCACTACGAACCGATGCCGGATGCGGCCGCACCTATCAAGATGGGGCAGATCATCCTGATCGACTTATGGGCTAAAGCAAAACGCGCTAACAGCATCTACGGTGATATTACCTGGATGGCCTATGCGGGGAAGAAAGATGACATCCCCCAACGATACAACGACATCTTCGCTACTCTGGTCAGGGCCCGCGACACGGCAGTCTCTTTCTTGCAGGAGAACATAGACAAAGAGTCCGTTTATGGCTCCCAGGTCGACGATGTCTGCCGGGGTGTTGTGATGGAAGCCGGTTACGGCGAGTATTTTACCCATCGCACGGGTCATTCCATCACCAGCGCGGAACATGGCCCAGGACCGAATATCGATAATCTGGAAACGGAAGATCGCCGCATACTTCAGGAAGGGCATCTGTTCTCAATAGAACCGGGGATCTACCTGTCCGATTGCGGCTTTCGCACAGAAATCGATGTGCTGATTACCTCCGGTGGCGCCGAGGTCACCACGTTACCGTTGCAAACAGCGATACTCCCGCTCTTCTGATATGTATGTTTCACAGGCAATGATTGACTTGATGGTTATTCTTCACGGGACACCCCGGTGGGTCAAGTTTGCATTTCCTGTCAACGCCGATGAGTACCGCCGGATCAAAGCCTCGCAAAAAAACGGCCGCAAGCACGATTTCACCCTGTACATCTTTAAAGACGATCAGATCGTAGTCATTGCCAAGCATTTCTATCCTCCCGGCTTGTACCGAGCTCCTTCGGGGGGAGTTCGTCCGGGCGAGGATGTGCAAACCGGAATCTATCGTGAAGCGTTCGAAGAGACCGGCTGTGAGATTGAACTTGAACGATTTCTTTTACATACGGACGTATCATTTGAAAACGAGATCGGCATTATTGAGTGGAACTCGTACGTTTTCCAGGCGAGGTATCTACGAGGGGATTTCAACTTCACCGACCACAAAGAGATACGCGAAGTACGCCTTGCTTCGCTGAACGAGTTCGATAAGTTTTCCGCGATCATGAAGCAATCGAAACTTGGCGGTCTCCACTACCGCGCCGCTCTCCATGACGCCGTCCAGAAGCTGCTCGTGCTTCCGTGAAACCCACTCAATAACGAGCGGCGACCTCAAAAATCGTGTTACCAATGAGCCTGCGCAAAGACATTGCCTAATACCAATCCGCCATCATAGATTAAACATGATACGCTGTCGGGTGATTCAAAGTTGTCCCCGAAAGATCACCATTCCGTCTCGCGTAGGGCAGGGGCTTGCCCCTCGCTAATAATCGGCGGACACAAGGCCCACCGCTACGCGAAGTTAGCGAGTAGTGATTTCATTTAGTGACAGAGCTACTGCAGTTAGAACCGACTTTTGGGATAGCCTCAGGACATCCGCCGCGCACAAAACCTCGACCACTTGTAGGGGACAGGCTTATCACCTGTCCCCAGCCAATAGCCTCACCATTCACTAGCTTACCTACTACCTATCTGCGATCGGCTGTTCATACTGTTGAGCCTTTGAGATCAGGTTCATCAGCTCTATGACCTCGCGGGAATCGGTCTCGTGTGATATCTCTTTGACCAGCGTGAGAACATCTTTCAACTCCGACCCTTTGGCCCAGTAGGACTTGCGCAGAATCTCGGCAAACTCAGCGGCGGCCGCAGCCAGCTTGAACTCAATTGAAGTTTGGACAAACTCACTGTTAAATGCACGACGAGGAATACGGCGACTGATCTCAGTAACTTCATCAGAATCGGGGTCTTTGTAGCGGATATAGACAGTCCCGACGCTTGATGACGGCCTTTTCTCCTTCAGCTTGATCTCATATAGCGCTGTGACTTCGTGACCGGAGCCGATCTCGCCGCCGTCTTCTTTGTCGTCGCGAAACTTGTCGTCATCGACGTCACGGTTCTCATAACCTAATAGACGGTAACTGCGAACAACATCTTGGTTAAAATCAACCTGAATCTTGACGTCACGGGCGATCACCTGAAGAGTGCCTGTCAGATTTTCTACGAAGATGCGTTGCGCTTCGGGTAGATTGTCGACATAGGCGTAATGACCGTTGCCTTTGTCGCCCAGTTTCTCCATTAGGATATCGTTGTAATTACTCATGCCGAAGCCCACCGCCGTTAGAGTGATTCCTTGCTCAGCGTATTTCTTGATCTGTTTGAGTATCTCGTCCGGCCCGGTGCGTCCGACATTAGCGACGCCATCCGAACAGAGGATGATCCGGTTGATTTTGCCCTTTTCAAAATGACGTTGCGCCATGTCGTATCCAAGACGAAGCCCTTCCTCTGCGTTCGTGGATCCGCCTGGTACAAGACTCTCAATAGCTGCGACAATGTCGGCTTCACGCTCAGTTGATGTTGGTTCCAGCACCACTCTGCCTCGGGAGCCATAAACAACAATTCCCACCTTGTCATCAGGCGTAAGTTCATCAATCAGCAATCGTAGGGCCTTTTTAACCAGGCTAAGCCTGTCCTCACGGGCCATTGAACCGGAGACGTCAACTACGAAGACTAAGTTAGCCGGTTTTCTGTTTTCAGCTTGGATCTGTTTGCCTTTGATGCCGATTTTCAAAAGTTGGCAGTTCTGCCCAAACTTGGACGGCGCCCCTTCAAGGTAGACCCTGAAAGGCGTCTCCTGCGGCGCATCATAGTTGTAGGAAAAGTGATTAATAAACTCCTCGGTGCGCACCGCTTCATCAGGCGGGAGATACCCGCGATAGAGGTACGAACGAGTCATTACATATGAGGCGTCATCGACATCAATGGCGAACGTGGAAAGATGATCGTCCTCGGTATCGACAAACGGGTTGACACCATAGTGTTTAAAAAACATGGCGTCGAACGGCTCGCCGTTGACAATGGACGTTCCTCCGTGTGCGGGCGGGAACCCGACATTGGGAGAGCACAAAGCCTCTACATCTCCTGCACGACCGCCCCGGATGAAAATCTTCCCTTTCTTATCAGTAACGACACCGGCCGTTTGACTTAACAAATCCGCAACTGTTGTCACCGGTTTCACAGAGATAGTCTGCTGTGAAGAAACCTCGTCGTAGACAAGAGGCTCGTCTACGGCTTTCACTACTACTTTCTCTTCCAGTTCGGCGGATTTCTTTTTTAGAGAGACAGAGACTTCTGTTGTCTTCTCGGCCAGTACATTAACTGCCTGCACTTCCAATGTATCATAAAATATGTGAATGACACAAATGGTGTAAAGACCGGACTGTACATTGCGGATTACGAACTTACCATCACTGTCAGTCATGCTATAACAGCTTGTGCCAACCACACGTACTGATGCACCGACAACCGGCTGTTTGGTCTCTTTGTCGATGACGGTGCCTTTGATTTGGCCACTTGTCCCTGCCCAAATCAGAGCATTGATGACAACAAGAGCTGCGGCCAGCAGCAGCAGTGAAATGATGGTTCTGGTGCGCATAATCCACCTCCTGAGCTAAAGGTTCTTGCCTTTGTTTGAGAGGAATACAATTGAAAGACGGTTTTCTTCCCGAAAATGTTGAATACCTGCTGAAGGCGTCTATCTAAGGCAAGCAGGCATTTGTCTCCAGGGTAGAGAAGAACCTTCTTACTGTCGGTTTTCCCTTAGCGGTATGTACACGATAACCTTGTCGTTCCCCGCGTAAGTTTGGAGGTGGTATGAAACCCTATTTTCATCAGACAGACGATCGGGGGAGGACACTATGACATAGGCATAGCGACTGTCAGTTGTTATAAGTGTCACGGCTTCATCGATGCTTGCCACCTGCCTGATATCCGAGCGCCAGTACCAGCTTGTCTTGGCGACATACTCCCACATGGGTTCGCCCTGATCCACTATCAGCCCTTCCCGGCCGGAGCGACCGTCGAGGAGCTCAAGCATCTGTCCCTTCAACGAGTAAATCTCCGGGCACCGGATATGGTGTATCTGCACGCCCACGATGGCCACACCGATAGCCACTACAACCCAGATAGCAAAAAACCAGACCTGAAGACGCCTTATGACCCTTTCTTTGAGGACACTCATAAGTGGCAAAACGACGAACGACGCTGCAAGGGCGTAAGCGGGAGAGAAATAATGGTAATACAGCTTGGCAGCAGTCGAATAAAACAGGAAATAGAAAAGAAGAGTAACAAGGGCCGGGTACAGGACCCCTGTTCTACGTTTGATTGCGAGGTAAACGCCAAACGGCAGCAGCACAACAAAGGGCAGGTACAGCCTGACAAAGCGATAGCTGAACTCGTACCAATCGGTATGAATCTCCGGCCCTCCTCCAACAAAACGCCCCCAAACCTGGATCAGGAAATAGTGACGTGCAAAATGGCCACCCGTGTATACAAAATCCAACAGCAGGTGCGCTGCAATCAGTCCCAGAGCGATAGTAGGGGCAAGCCAGAACCCTCTGGATTTCATCCATTCCCGATGCCAGAGCAAGACACTGACTGCAACGGCAATCCACACCGGCGCCGACACCGCTCCTTTGGTCAAGAATGCCAGACCAAGTGCCAAGCCGACGAGCAAAAACAGACCCGGCTTGCCACCGCTGTTGTGCAATCTGGCAAGTCCCCAGAGCGTAACGAGGATGAAGAACGTCATCGGCATGTCAAGCAGGGTCGAGTTACCGATTTGAAGGAAGTTGTATGTTAGCAGTAGCGTCAAGCCTGCCAGAAAACCAAAGCTTCTCCCGCCGGTCTCCTTCCCCAATAGATAGACAAATAAAACCGAGCCTGCCGTACACATAGCTCCAAACAGTCTGGCAGTGCTGTCGGTAGCACCCAACAACATAAATATAATCGCCTGAATCCACATGACGAGCGGCGGATGTTCGGCAAAGGCAGTATGGTAATATGGAGTGTAAGTCGGATCAAACCACCTCCCCTGCTCAGCCATGTTGCGGGCGATCACCGAGTAGGTGGTCGAGTCCAGATTGATACCCCCCTGACCCCAGCCGAGTGACAGAAAGATAATAGCCGATAACAGGAGCACCAAAGCAGGTCTATCAGCGATGGCATCAATGAACCTGCGTCGCCAGGTCCAATTCGGTAATACATCAGAGGACATGCCGGGAAGGTATTACCGTTAGCCCCCATAGGCAATCATTGAAATATACGGCGCAGCCACTGATGTAACAGTGTATGGAGTTCTTATTGGAGAGGATGCCGGCATTGCGCTGCTGATTTCAGCGCCCTGGGGAGGAGCCTACACAGTTCGAGTCAGATCCCGGCTCAGGCGTTCCAAGTCCTCAGTGGATCCGAGCAGAACCAATATGTCGTGCTCATTCAGAACGGTCTGGGGGCCGGGTGCAATAGTCATCTTTCCGCCGCTTTTCTTAATGCCGATAATTGTTACGCCGTACTCCTGCTTAAGCTCTGAATCAACTAACGTCTTGCCTTGGAAACGGCAGTGACTCGGTATCACTACCTCTTCAATGGACAGCCCCCCTTCTCCCAGAGCAGTGGTGTGCATAAAATCGACAACATTCGGTCGCAGGGAGGCCATGGCCATCCGCTGACCGCCAAGCACATGGGGCGAAACCACATGGTTCGCTCCGGCACGAAAGAGCTTATTCTCACCCTCTTCGACGTCGGCTCGAGCGATAATGTTGAGGTCTCTGTTTATGTTACGGGCCGTCAGAGTAAGATAGACATTCTGAGCCTCGTCAGGTAGAGTAGAAATGAGTGTCTTGGCAGACCCTATTCCAGCCCGACGCAGGACCTCATCATCAGTAGCTTCTCCCTGGATGAATAGAACACCCTCGTCAGCCAAGCAGCTTACCGCCTTATCACTCTTTTCGATGACCACAAAGGGAACTTTTCGTCTTTTAAACTCCTGGGCTACCTGGCGGCCTACGCGGCCGTACCCGGCAATTATATAATGCCCAGACATCTTGCGTATCTTGCTTTCCATTTTTCTCCTTCCGAATATCCCTCGCAACTCCCCCTCGATCACGAACTCACCAATCACGGAGGCAGTAAAACCTGCCAGAGCAACCCCGAAAAGGATCAGCAAAATAACGAATACCTGGCCATATGGATGGAGCGGGGCAACTTCCCGGAATCCCACTGTGGAGAGGGTAATGATGGTCATATAAAGAGCGTCGAGAGGATCCATTCGCTCCAGCGCCACAAAACCGACCGTACCCAAAGAAACAACCATTGCCAGAGCGATCACGGCCATGCGTAGTTTTTGAACAGGAGTCAAACGTTCTGTTACCGGGTTACTCATATCCTTGCATACAATAGTATGACGGTATTGGCAGAAACTCCACAAAAAACAGGACCGTCATATGATGCTATCTACTTGACGGAAACAGCTGTCGAAACTGACATGAGCGCTGGTTGCGGACATTAACTTCTTATCGCTCAAAAAGATGGGCTTGCAACGGCTGTCCGGGCTATTCCCCTGACCGACGATAGAACCGTATTTACCTTGACCGAGCCCTGCCTTTTTCTTACCGATACAGGCGAATGTCTGAAGTCCACGAGAAAAATGGCCGAGTGAGACGGTTTCTAGTGTACCACCTACCGACCATCGCCTATGCTGCAGCCATAATCCTTGTATCCTCCATTCCCAATATGGCTGCGCCCAAATTCAAGTTTCTGCTTTTTGACAAGTTGGCACACTTGGTGGAATACGCAGTTTTTGCCTTCTTAGCCTTTCGATCCATTTCTAACGCCGGTCGCCAGGCCATCAGAAGCCGGGCCTTTATGCTTTCCATCCTGTTCTTGTCTCTTTTTGCCGTTTTGGACGAATTTTATCAGCATTTCGTTCCCGGAAGACACTCTGATGTCTACGATCTGGTTGGAGATATGGTAGGTGCACTAATCGTCCTGGCGTATCTCCGGCTCCGACGGACGGGACAAGCTGAGTCGTAGGCTTGATGTAACGCTGTATAAGACTAGCACAATCTTTATGTCGTTCAATGAATTGTCTTGACATTGAGGGGTCTTGTTATATATTAGACTTGGTTTTCGAAAAAGGCCTTCCATTAATACCATTGAGGAGAGGCTTTTTTCCTCTTTTTTGGTCTAACATATTGGCTGTTGATTAAACATATAAGCTTACTGCCTCGTCTGGTCTAACAATACTGGTGTGGAAAAGCACAGCAACGAAATAAAGCTGTTGTAACTAAGGAGGTTGCATTGCCTGAAAACAAGGCTATCAGATCTGTGTTGTTACTCACTCTTCTGGTTGCCTTTGCCGCTATGTCAGCTCAGGCGCAGCAACCGGATCCGGGCACAGCGGACACGGTTGAGCTGGCGCTGACGGTAGGTCCGGACGCCAATGCCAGCCAGATGCAGGTGCAAGTTTATCATATAAAAAGAATATGCTAAACGCTCAACCACTTATGTCAACTGTTAACCAAGTCAAGAAGGAGTAGAAAATGAAACGCATCTCATTTTTACTTGTATTCACGGCGCTGATGGTTTTTTCATTTGGCCTAGTCCATGGCCAGTCCGAGGTCGTGCTGGATGCGGTTGAGGGTCTCTTTGGAAGCGCCACGAGCGATACGGTCGAAATAGACACCCCACTCAAGTTCACGTTTCGCTTGACCCAGAATACTGGGGATACTCTTTTTGCCTTCACCCATGGCTTCCAAGTCTACACGAAACTGAGTGACGCTAATCCCGCTACCTCTGGTTACTTTGATGCACCGGTTCTTGACACTCTTCCAATAGGGCCAAGCGGCTGGTTCTACCACAGCGTCTATAATCCGAATGGTCATTTTGATGACGTAGTTTTTCAACAGTTCAGCCTCGACGGTCTGGGCCGAGACACCACTACTGTAGGTGCTCTTTGGACGACGGGGAACGCACCCGGTTTTGTGACCGGCTACAGTGAGCAGGTCTGGTACATCGCAACACAAGGCCACACCAATGGGGATACTCTGTGTATTGACTCCTCATTCTTTCCTCCGGGTGGTCCCTGGCTGTGGTCACTCTCGGGGGGTACCCCGCCTACTCTATCCCCAGACTGGGGTGGCCCCTATTGCTTCCACATTTATGACTCAACCGTGGTGCAGGCCAACCTGGTTGTGTCTCCACCTGTGTTGAATTTCGACGCTGTTGAGGGTGGTTCCAATCCTGCCAACAAGACCTTCAACATCAGCTCTGACGGCAACCCGCTGGACTTCGCACTGTCCAACGATTCTGCCTGGCTTTCGACTGTTCCCAGTGCGGGTACGACCGATGCTGTTATCCAGGTTTCGGTGAACATTTCCGGTCTGACTGCAGGCACTTATCTCGACACGATAACTGTTACTTCTCCGACCGCCTTGAACTCACCGCAGTATGTGCAGGTGAATCTTGACATAGCTACAGCGCCTAAGTATCTCGAAGTAACGCCCGACACCCTCCATTTCACGGCGGTTGAAGGTGGCGCCAACCCAGACACGCAGAGCTTCAATGTCAGTGAAACCGGCGGCGCTGCAATCACCTTTACGGTTGCCGAGATATCCGGCTGGTTTGATCTGAACACAACCGGCGGTACCACGCCTGAAGATGTTGTTGTCAGCGTTGATATTAACTCGCTGACGGTCGGTAACTACTTCGACTCGGTGACCGTCGCCTCAGGTGAAGCGGATAACTCACCAGTTTACAAATTCATCTCCCTTGCTGTCACATCGCCTCAGAACAATCCCCCGGTGCTGGATTCAATCGGCCCAAAGATAGTTAATGAAGGTGAGGACCTTACATTTACCATCAGTGCTTCTGACCCAGACGAGACTACACCAGCTCTCTCTGCTGTAAATTTGCCGGATGGAGCTACATTTGCAGACAGCCTTAACGGTGTTGGTTTGTTTGTCTGGTGGCCAAACTTTGACCAGGCAGGAATCTATTATGTGACCTTCATTGCCTCTGATGGTCAGCTTGCCGACTCCGAAGTGGTTAAAATAACCGTCAATAACATGAACCGTCCGCCTGAAATCGATCCGATTGCGGACACCACTATTGACGAATGTAACACGCTGGAGCTGACAATCTCGGCGACTGATCCTGATGGCGACTCCATCACCTTGGAAATAGATACACTATACGGAAACATGATCTTCACCGATAACGGTGATGACACTGCCGACTTCTACTTCGCTCCCAGCTTTGAGCAAGCCGGAATGTATACACTGACTGTGTATGCGAGCGACAGCGTGGATACTGACTCAGTGACTTTTACAATTACTGTTGAAGAGTGTGAACCGCCGCCGCCATGTGTCAACATGATCCTTTCCGACACGGTGTTCAATTTTGTCGATACGCTGGAGGTCGGCGGGAATCCCCCGGTAGGAGTTGAGCTTGAACTCGGTATCACCAGCTCCGACAGTGAATTCTGTTTTGTGATTTACCCTTGCTATGATACTGCTTCGAGTTGGCTGACTCTGTCAGACACCGCTGGTTGCACTCCGGCTACTATCACCATGACTGCTGACGGTAGTGGCATGTACCCTGGCTTCTACCAGAATATGTATGCTGTCCTAGGCGACTCTACCGTCTGCGATCCCAACCCTCAGTATATTATAGTCATCCTTGAGGTGGTGGATACCACTACGCCTCCACCTCCTGCTGGAGACACCCTGACAGTGGCGACCGTACCCGCCGTACCCGGCGCACAGGTGGTTGTGCCGGTCAACTTCATCAATCATTGTGACTTGATCAGTATCCTTTCCTGGCTGGAATGGAACTCGGATTATCTGGTTCTGGATTCGGTATCCTGGGTTGACACCCGCCTGCATGAATTCGTGATCAAAATTGACTCTATCTTCAATGACAGCAATGCCGTCTTTCTTTGGAGTATTGATGATACTGCTATCGTTCCTCCCGGATATGGGAATTTTGTGAATCTACACTTCTCTGTTGCAGTGGAGGCTTCGGCAGGGTTCTATGAGATCGGTCTCAAGTCGATACCTCTGCCCGAGCATCCGGCTTTCACGGTTATATGTGATGAAGGCATAGAGATCATTGAGCCTGAGTTTGTGCCCGGCGGCATCGTCGTTGACACCTCCGGCAACTTCGCCTGTGGGTATGTAGTCGATCCCGATGGTATTCCAGTTCCCGGCGCCACGGTCGAGCTCTGGGCCGACTTCCCGTACGGCGCTCCTGAGAACACGAATACTGCCAATGGTTCCGGCGCATTCGCCTTCTACGATTTTACAACTGTGCCGTTTGACCTGTATGCCTACCATGAAGGATATTATCCGGGCCTGGTCGAGAAGGTCAACTTCAGTGAGATTGGCATCATGATTGTCCTGACGCCGGTTGAGGAGGTTGAGCCGACTTATGAGTGGGTCAATTTCTTCTGCGACAACAACACCTATATGGGCGAGCCGCTTCCTGTGGGTTCAGTGGTAGACGCTTACGATCCCGACGGCGTCCATTGCGGCACTTTCTTCGTCACGGAAGAGGGCAAATACGGCTTCATGCCCGTCTATCGCGATGACCCATTTGAGGGGGGTGACCAGGGCGCTGATCCAGGTGACGCTATCCGGTTCTTTGTCAACGGCGTCGAGGCTGTTGCAAATGGCGACGTTACCTGGACTAAGCACGGTGACGCCTTCGAGGTCTGTCTCGAAGCGGGTATCATTGTCACGAAGACCTGCGATCTGGTTGAGGGGTGGAACCTGGTAAGCTGGAATGTCGACCAGGAATCCGACTACATCCTTGATGCCCTCAAGTCAATTGAAGGTTGTATTGAAGTTGTCATGGGCTTTGAGCAGGGTGGTCTGACCTACGACCCGAATCTACCGGATTTCTCGACCCTGTGGTATGTCGATCATCTCAGCGGCTACTGGATCAAAACTAACTGCTACGTCACCCTTGAAATTACCGGCACGCCGATACCGGCAACAACTCCAATTTCAGTAACCACCGGTTGGAACCTTGTTTCCTACCTGCCTGACTTCACACTGGCTACGGAAGATGCTCTGGTATCGATACATGATCATCTTATCGTTGCTCTGGGCTATGATGGAGAAGGTTTGACCTACCAGCCCGGACAGGGAGCGTATAACACCCTGACTGAAATGGGCCCATGCTTCGGCTACTGGGTCAAAGTAACCCAGGACGGCGACCTCATCTATCCGGCTACCGGCCCGGTGATAGCCGCTCTGCACAAGAGCGCCAACCCGGTTATGAGCGCTTCAGTGCCTGACGTTGTGGCGACCAATCGCTGGATCAACCTGTACGCCCACGACCTCACGGTCGACGGCGCGACAGTCCCATCCGGGGCGGCCATTGCGGCCTACACCCTCGAGGGGACCAAGATCGGCGGCTTCACTATGAACCAAAACGGTCTTTTCGGCTTCATGCCGGTCTATGCTGACGATGAAGCCACTGCTGAAGTCGAAGGTGTGAAGGCCGGTGAACAGTTCTACCTTACTGTCAATAGCGTCGAGACCAACGAGAGGTTCACCTGGACAAAAGCTGGTGATAAGATGGAGATCGGCGGCCTGACAGCCAAGGCAGGTTCCCAGGAGATTCTACCCGAAGGCTATTCGCTCCACCAGAACTACCCGAACCCGTTCAACCCGACGACCAACATCAGCTTCAACATGCCTGTCTCCGGCAAGGCCAGGATTGAGATATTCAATATCCTCGGCAAGCTGGTGGCAATACCGTTTGACGGTATCGCCCAGGCCGGAGCCAACGAAGTTGTCTGGGACGGTAAGAACTTCGCTGGCGAAAGTGTCGCTTCGGGAATATATTTCTATCGACTGACCGCCGATAGCTATGTAGAAACAAAGAAAATGACGTTACTGAAGTAGGGTGTTTAGGCCCTGTTGATTGCAAATAATGCTTAACCTCCGGTCGGCCGACAAGGCCGGCCGGAAAAACGGGCGGTGAAGACGTGAGAAAACGAGTTATAACGCTGGCTCTGGTTGGAGGAGTTGCTCTGTTGCTTGCTGTTGGGAGCCCAACAAATGTTGTTGCCCAAATGGCATGGCACGATTTCTATGGCGTCGTCACTTTCAATGGGCAGCCGGCACCGATTGGCTCGGTCATTGACGCCTATGATCCCGATGGTGTCTGCTGTGGGAACTGGATTGTTGGAGTGACCGACACGACTGATCCCGCAGGCATTTACGGTTTCATGCCGGTGAACGGTGACGACCAATACGAGCCGGGTGATCAGGGTGCCGAAGTCGGCGACGCGATCTCATTTAAGGTGAACGGAAGGGATGCGGTTGCCATAGGTAACGTTATCTGGCAAGGACAAGGGCATCAAGATTCTGTTGACCTCTCGGCTACAGGTACTGTTGCAATTGCAGCTGTCGATCTCCCCTGGGACACCACTGGCGCTCCCGAAGACACAGTGTGCTTCTCTGTTGGCGTGCGTAACGATGGTGATGGCCTTGACTTCTATGGTGTCACCACCACTTCCGCCAAGGGGTGGCAGATTATCAATAACAACGCGGTTACCTACGCCGATGCTGGTGAGGTTGTCTACGTTTATTTCGATGTAATTATTCCTACCTGGCCGGGTGACACCCCCGATACTATCACCTTCTCAGTGTTCTCTCACCTTGATGCGAGCGAACATGTAGATGGCAAAGTAGAACTCGTCGCGATTCTCTCTGACGTCGGAGATGAGCCGTTTGCCGAGCTCCCCGGCGGCTTCCTGCTAAATCAGAACTACCCCAATCCGTTCAATCCCACGACCACGATCTCGTTTACCCTGCCGGCCCCATCGAGCGTCAGACTGCAGGTTATTGATGTCCTCGGCCGACTGGTTGATACCCGTGATTTGGGTGTCCTGCCCACAGGAGATCATAGCATTGAGTATGACGCCTATGGGTTATCGAGCGGAGTCTATTTCTACCGCCTGGCAACGGAGACCGGCAGCCAGTCCAGGAAGATGATCTTGCTCAAGTAGCACGCAAAAACTTTACTGTGTAGAGAACCCCGAACTATTTCGGGGTTTTTTATTGTTTTTCATGTCAGCGAGTTGCATCTTAACGCTAAGGTTATTTCGCGGGGGGGTGAGAATTAATACCTCAACCCGGGTTTTTCCGGGTTCTTGAAGGATTACAGTGTGTCGCTAATTCATAAGGTCGCTGGCAAAACTGACTTGGGACTGGTCCGGCCCGGCAACGAAGATTACCTGCACCTTGATGAAGAGAACGCTGTCTATGCTGTCTGTGACGGTATGGGTGGGCATCAGGCGGGCGAAGTTGCCTCCATGGCAGCTTCTGAGACGATTCGCACCCTGTTCAACCATTTCCGCAATGACCTGGCAGACGATCCCCGCTTATCCATTGGCCAAACCCTTCCCAACAGCGGCGACCTGTTGTTGAAATCGATTCGGATGGCTAACCGGCATGTCTACACACGTGCCGCCACAGACCCCGCCTTCGCCGGCATGGGCACGACCGTTGTGTCTGTTGCGTTCGAGGGAGATATGATGTCTGTTGCCCATGTCGGAGATAGCCGCGCCTACCGCCTTGAACTGAAGAAGCTCCAACCCCTGACAAAAGATCATTCTTGGGTATCAGAAATGCAGGAGAATCAACAGGTGTCTGAGGAAGATGCCCTTTCGGTTATCGGCAAGAACGTCATCACACGCGCCCTGGGAGTACGCGAGAACGTCGAGATCGACTATCGACTCATCAAGGTGAAACCGGGCGACATTATCATACTTTGCTCCGACGGCCTGTGCGGTTTTGCCGATGACGATGAGATATTCGGCGCTGTCGACAGGGTCCGCACTGATATCAAACGGATCGTCGATGATCTGGTTCAGATGGCCAATGACCGCGGCGGAGCAGACAACGTAACGGTGATTGCCATTGAAGTTAAGCAGGTCGACGCCTCTCAAATACCGGAGATGGAAACATTCACTCTACCTGGAGAGTCGCAGGAGCTTCTCCAAGTCGAGGATGAATGGCTTGCGAAAGTCGCAGCCTTTGAGGCCGAACATCCGCAACAACGATCGCAGGCGCCATCCGGCAAGTCCTCAAGCAAGCTCCTTCTCACCTTGATCTTTGTCGCATTCGTCATCGTGGCGTGCGCTTTCATATACTTTCAAAGCACAAAGTAAATGTCCTATGAGCAGATTCTGAAGCGCCATGAATACACTCTATTACGGTGACGGGTGGCATCCCCAAACTTGGGGAATGTTGAAAAAGTCATTTCCTCGTCATTGCGAGTCCGCCGCAGGCGGACGTGGCAATCTCGGATATTGAATGCCAACGAGATAGCCACGTCGCTTCGCTCCTCGCTATGACGCCTACTATGTTTTTCAACAAGCCCCTTGTTTAGGGATGTCCTGAGTAACAATTGTAGCATAGGCAGGGTACCCGTGCTACTGAAAAGCCTAAAAACCGTTTGACAACACTGTACATGATATTATCTTGGCTCTTGCCATAGCCGCCGTGAAAGGCGCTTATGGGGGTGTAGCTCAGTGGCAGAGCACCTGCCTTTTAAGCAGGGTGTCGATGGTTCGATCCCATCCACCCTCATTTTTGTAGTGAGCCCTATCTACAAGAACCAGGCAGCCGAAAAAAACAGTCTTCGGCCCTTCCTGGACCGAAGACAGTGGGTGATAGGCTGGGAACGTCAGCCTCTGCTGAGAAGCTATCAATCAAACTCTCAAACCATTATACGGTCTTTGCGGAGTTGAGTTTCATAGAACTGGCTTTTTTTGTTTTCTCACAGTTGAAAAACATTACATCGCTTGCAAACTTGCCGATTTCTACGTATTAATTGTACCTTAGTGCCATCAACGCACTGAGAGAGTAAGGCCACAACTGGGAGCTTTTGGATATGGACTACAAGATCAGAACCAAGATCAGGCAGATTGTGATCGAGGACAAAGTGCCGCTCGAAACAGCGGTGACAATACTGGGACTGGCGCGAACGGTGAGAGTTAGCAAGGAAGTTGCCTTTGTGGAAATCAACGACGGTTCCTGTATGCAGAATATCCAAGCAGTCGTTAGCGACCCGCAAAAACGCCCGGTATTGGAAAAGATTCTCACCGGGGCCTCGGTTCGGGTACGGGGTAAGCTGATCCTCTCTCAGGGTAAGGGCCAGAAATACGAGATTGCTGCTGACACAATTGACCTGATCGGTCCGGCCGACGCCACCTACCCCCTCCAAAAGAAACGGCACAGCTTCGAGTTTCTCCGAGAGATCGCCCACCTGCGCCCACGCACCAATACCTTCGGCGCAGTCAATCGCATCCGCTCCAAGCTGGCCTATGCCATCCACAAATACTACCAGGAGCGGGGGTTCTTCTATATCCATACGCCAATTATTTCCGCCTCCGACTGCGAGGGCGCGGGCGATCTGTTTCGCGTGTCTACCCTTGATCTTAAGAATCTGCCCATGAAGGATGGCGAGATTGACTGGGACGACGATTTCTTTGGCACAGAGACTTTTTTGGCTGTCTCAGGGCAGCTCGAAGCGGAGTTGATTGCCAGCGCACTGGGGGATGTCTACACCTTTGGACCGACCTTCCGGGCCGAAAACTCCAACACTGCCCGCCACGTTTCCGAGTTCTGGATGATCGAGCCGGAGATGGCCTGGGCTGAACTGGAAGATAACATGGATCTGGCCGAGGATTTCGTCAAGTTCCTGTTCCGGTACGCCCTGGAGGAGTGCTCCGAAGAGATGGACTTTTTCGGCAAATGGATCGACAAGGAGGCGCGCAGGACATTGGAAGGCGTGGTGAAAGCCGAATTCGAGAGGGTCAGCTACGCCGAGGCAATCAGGATTCTTCAATCGTCAGGCGAGAGGTTTGAGTATCCGGTCAACTGGGGGGTGGATTTGCAGACGGAACATGAACGCTACCTGACCGAGAAAGCCTTCAAGAAACCTGTGATGGTTCATGACTACCCGGAAGAGATAAAAGCCTTCTACATGCGCCTTAACGACGACGGCAAAACGGTCCGCGCCATGGATGTCCTGGTACCCAGGGTGGGGGAGATCATCGGCGGCAGCCAGCGCGAGGAACGCCACGACATACTACGGGAGCGGATGAAAGCAAAGGGCATTACCAACGTCGACGCCTACTACTGGTTTTTGGATATTCGCAAGTACGGCACCATGCCGCACTCCGGGTTCGGGCTCGGTTTTGATCGGGCGCTGATGTACATCACCGGCATGGCCAATATCCGCGACGTCCTGCCGTTTCCACGGGCACCGCGTTGGGCGAAGTTCTGATTGGGCATCGCACCAACCGAACAAACCGACTAAAAAAACAGGCACAACAACTGATATCATTTTTTGGTTGTAGTATGACAAACTGTAGGGCAGTCCGCCTTCGACGGATGACTCCTACCTATTTTCGGCAGGCCTCGAAGAGACCTGCCCTACGAATATGTAATAATTCAATTAGAAAATCATGTAATACCCCAACCACGATGCAAATCTACAAACGAAAAGACCTGTGACTTCTTCAGAGAAAACTAGTATAGGTTAGAAAACAGCCGTGTGCTACCCCAGCAAACGCACCTCAGGTCATTTCTGCATAACTATTTCAGTGTTTTAGAATGATCCAGAAATTGTCGCTGAAGCCGCGCTTGGGGCTGCCGGTCTTGAATTCTCTCTGATTGTCATAAATACCAATCTTCACCTCGACCGAGTCCATGTCGGACAGATCAATATCGTCGCTGAAGTCTGTGTCCAGCTTGCGACACAACACCACACGATACTGAGCGGCGACATCGTCGTACACTGAGACTGCTTTGATATCCCATTGGCTCCCGCGTAGGCTATCATCCAGGGAAGCGAAGTTCCGATTAATCAACCAGCCCGGCACGATCTGGGCGGAATCCCAACCAGTAGTCTCATAAAAGTGTACGTGATACCATTGCTGGGTCACATCATCATATAAGCTATCGAGAACCTCCTCTCGATGTACAGCACTGTCAACATCCAAGATATAGCCATGAAAGTCACTGGTATTCTTATGAGCGTAGTCGGGTTGGCCACTTGTGGCCAGGTTCTCAATGGCAACTGAATCGCCCGCTACTCCGATAGCATCTGCGGTAGGCTCAATATCCTGCTCCTTATAGGTGTACCCTTTACCAAGGCCGGCGCCACCGGTCGTCAGCACACACCAATTCCAAACATCATAGCTCCCATCGGGGAGACTATCAAACATAACAAAAAGCTGATCTTCATACGGTATGGCTAGAAACTGGTTAGTAAACACAGCGTACGGAAGAAAGCCACCTGTAACGATCTCTTCAACCTCGAAATGGTCCGGGTAAGCATTAAAGGTCGGGTCGCTCCACTGCAAGCGCAAATACAGGTTGTCAGCTTTCTTGATCGCCTGGACGTAGATCTCCGTTGGAATAGCGGCGCTCACAGGAGGTATCGGTTTGGGGGCGTTTTCCTGTAATACGTCTACTTGGAAAGAATCGACGCTGCTCCAGACCTGCTCATCGGCGGAAGACAACGTGGGTGCGTCGACCGTCGTATCGGCAATGACTCTGACAACTGATGGTGGCGGCGGCGGGCCGTTAGTGCCATCATCGTCGCCTCCACACCCGATCCAGAGTCCCAGTGACAATACAGCTAAAATGGGGATAAACTTTTTCATGTAACTTCTCCTGCTAAGGGTCGTTGCTTAATATATCATAAGATAATGTATCTCTACCGTAGTTGAAAGCAAATTCTTGAGAGGAATGTCGTCGTGTCCCGTTAGGTAGCCCGGTAGCCAGGCGCCTTGCGCACCTGATGGTATACAGCGTATCAACCTCGTGAGGGTCATAATTCACATGGATGTTTAGCAAAGTTCCCTACTCGCCGAATATCACCGCCTGGAACTTCTGGATGCGGGCCTTCGGGGATTTGTAGGCATCGGTGGGCAAACCCGCCTTGCGGCAGGTCTGCTGGAGAAATTGAGTTCTATCCCAGGCGTATTCAGTAGCAACCTGAGGGAGCAGTAGGCCGCGCTTACTTCCCATCGAAATCATCAGCCCGTCGCGTCCGACCTCGATCTCATCGAGGGATTTGACTTCCTGTAACGGTGTGAGGACAGAGATCTCAATATGCAGCTCCGGCAGCTCATCAGGTTGCACGGGAGAAAAACGGGGGTCCGCCACCGCTGCCTGTACCGCGCAGATTGATACCGTCTTATACAGGGGCTCCTGAGCAATTGTGTGCCCTATGCAGCCGCGGAGCATTCCCTTCTTTTCCAGCGTGACAAAGGCCGCACCGGGCTGCTGCAGGTGATCGGGGACTTCAAACTCGGAAAGGTCACCGGTCGCCAGATAGTGCCGGATTGACTGCCGCGCTATGGCCAGCAGTTGGCTTTTCTCGGCATCCGACAGATGGGACTTCGGCGGCAGCTTTTTCTTCCCCGTTGAGCCTTCAGATTTCGGCTTCGATTCAGTGGCCTTAGCATCAGCCGACCTGTAAATAACCGCCGCAACGTACCCCACTACCGATGATTTGTCGCCGGAGATATCACCGGAGTCTCCATGCCGCAGGACCTTCACCCTGTTGGCCCCTTTGGCGATAGCTGCTTTCATGACTGCCACGATTGGGCCCCCACCACACGCTTCGACTTTACCGCTCTGCAGATATCGTTCCAGGCGGGCGATATCCAGGTTCTTCAGACACTCAATTCCAAGGGAATCCATTATCCAGCCTTGCCGGGCAGGATGATAATGCTGCCAATCGCTTGAGGCTACCATTATTGTCTGGCTGTCGAACGACAAGGCTTCCAAAACCTTTATCAAGAGCTCGATAGTCGTGGCATTCTGGTATCCCATCACTACCGGCACAATCTGGAAGTCTTTCAGGACAGTCTGCAGGAACGGCAGTTGCACCTCCAGCGAATGCTCGCGAGTGTGAGCAGGTACGACTACATTGATGTCTTTGCTGTAACTCAGTAACCGGTTACAGAGGCTGTCGTTGCAAGCGATTTTTCCCAGGGGCGTTTTCCACTCCACGCCCGGCCCGTAGATTGAGAGACCACCAAAGCTAAAGTGATGCGATGGCCCGCAGAGAATAACTTTGTCAATGCCGGAGTTCCTGAGAAGCTTGTAACTGTAGGCTGCAATCTGGCCGGAGTAAATCAATCCCGCATGGGGAGCGATCAGAGCGATGATCCGACCGTCAATAGCCGGCGAATCTGTAACGTTGTCAAGATACCCAGTGACCAATCGCGCCAATTCGGTGCTGTCGGCGGGATAGAAGGCACCCGCCACCACCGGTTCTCTCACTGTTGAAGAGGCACTAACCGTGCAAAGGAGAGATAGAAGTAAGCAACTTGCGACGATCTGAAGCTTGGTCATGATTGAAACCTCACAGCACGATACAACCGGCAGCCCTGTGCGTCAAGGGGAAAACTATTGGTGGTTTTGACCAAAGTGAGTATAATTATTGTATGAGTAAGGTTGTCGTCGGCAGATTCTCCGGTGACGGGTCTAAGAAAGGTCTTAGTCGGCAGCAATATACACTACTGCTTACCGCCGGTATGCGAGCGCTTTCCGGACAGAAGACGATCAAGGCGGCTGTTCGCAGATATCTGCCGTCGGGTGTCATCGGGGTTAAGACCAACTGCCTGGCACGGGCGCTCAACTCCACGCCTGTGGCGCTGGCTGACGCTCTGTCGTGGTTGCTTACCGAGGCCGGGTTTGATGAGAACGATATTGTCATCTGGGAGCGCACGAACAAGGAGCTGAGCAAGGCCGGTTACACCCTGAATGCGTCCAGCTTCGGTTATCGGTGTTTGGGAACGGACACTAACGGCATTGGCTACAGTGGTGGTTTCTACAGCTTCGGTGAAGTCAGCTCGCTGGTCAGCCGGATATTGACCGACTTAGTGGATTACAACATCAACCTGCCGGTGCTCAAAGACCACTCCATAGCCGGTCTTTCGGCGGGCATGAAGAATATGTATGGGGCCATCCATAATCCTAATAAATACCACGACAACAACTGCAACCCCTTTTGCGCCCACGTCAACAGTCTCGAGCCGATCAGGAAGAAAAACCGCCTGATCGTCCTTGATGCGGTCAAGGTTCAGTACAACGGCGGCCCGGGTTTTGTAAGCGAATATATTTCGTACTACAACGGCGTCATGCTGTCCGACGATCCAGTGGCCGTGGACAGAGTCGGGTTGGAAGTGGTCGAACATCTTCGAAAAGCAAACGGTCTCCCACCTCTGGAAAAAGTGGGCCGACCAGTGAAGTACCTCAACTCAGCGGAAGCGATCGGACTGGGGACAGCCGATTTGCATAATATCGATCTTGATGTTATTCTGATTAACGATCAAGGCCGGCAGAGCACCGGGGAGCTTTTCTGATGGACCGAAGGATGTTTCTTCGATGCATGGGATGTGGGGCGGCGGTGGCTGCCGCATCGCAAACAGAGCTGTTCCCCGAGTTTCTTGGCGGGCTTCAGAACGCCTGCGCCTTTGATTTTACCAAGGAACTGTCATCGGTTGAAGCCCGCTATTACAAGAAGCTGGCGGGAGGCGGCATCGAGTGTACCCTCTGTCCCCGTCACTGTCACGTTACCGACTTGGAACGCGGTTCCTGTGGCGTCAGAGAGAATAGAGGCGATGTTTATTACACGCTAGTGTACGGTTTGCCCTGCGCCTTGAATATCGATCCCATTGAGAAGAAACCCCTGTTCCATTTCTATCCGGGCACAACTGCTTTGTCGCTGGCCACCGCTGGGTGCAATGTCAACTGCAAGTGCTGTCAGAACTGGGAAATTTCCCAATCGCGCCCGGAGCAAACAGACAACCTTGATCTCCCCCCCAAGGCGCTGGTGGATATCTGCACCCGCAGAAATGTCCCGACTATTGCCTACACCTATTCCGAGCCTGTCATCTTTTACGAGTATATGTATGACACTGCCGAACTGGGGCACGAGAAAGCTGTTAAGTCGGTCATGATAACCGGCGGCTACATTGAGCAAAAACCTCTGGCGGATCTCATGTTGCAACTTGATGCCATAAAGGTCGACCTGAAAGCAATTCGGGAGGACTACTATAGAAACTTTGTCGGAGGTAAACTGAAACCGGTCCTGGATCGGCTTGTGCAAATCAAAAAAGCGGGTATGTGGTTAGAAATAGTGTATCTGGTGATACCCACGCTAAATGACACCGAGGCCGAATTCAAAGAGTTGGCCCAGTGGATTAAAACCTATCTGGGGATCGATACGCCGATTCACTTTTCTCGCTTTCATCCCCAGTATCTGTTGAGGAACCTCCCTCCCACCCCGAAGAAAACACTCGAGACGGCTCATGCTATCAGCCGGGCGGAGGGCCTTGAGTTTGTCTACCTTGGCAACATAGTCGGGCATCCTGCGGAGTCCACCTATTGCCCATCATGCGGAACGATGCTGATTGAACGTCGAGGATACCGGATATACCAGTATAACCTTAAGGGAAACCTCTGCCCGAAGTGTGGCAGGAAAATCCCCGGGCTCTTTTGAGGAATGAACCGCAAGGGTTTCTTTCTTGGTTTCTATTCCATCGGCGGCCAGGTGCTTCTTTTACGAGAGCTGGTCTCTTCTCTTAACGGGGATGAGCTCTTTATCGGTACCGCGCTCTTTGGATGGTTGGTTTCAGTCGCCGCCGGGGCATACCTTGGAGGCGCCGCCCGCCTGAAGGTTGGATCGCGGGGGCTGTTCATCGGGGGGGCGCTTCTTCTGCCTGTAGTGGTCGTGGCAGCACGGCTTTCTCCACTTGCCGTCAGCGATGTTGTCGGTGAAATCATCCCCTTCAGTACGGCGGCGGTGATATCGACTGTCATGATGCTGCCGCTCGGCATTATCTCCGGATGGCTATTCACATCGATTACTCGTGAAGGCCGCACTCCGGCCGTTTCCATAGTCCAGGTCTATCTCTTCGAGGGTATCGGAGCTTTTGTCGGCGGCGTGTTGATTACGCTACTGGTCGGGGATATCGTTTCCACACTGGAGATGTCTGTTCTGTTGGGAGTGGTTATCCTCGCAGCCAATCTCTCGTCGTACAGGAAGCGGAAAGCGTTCACCATCACTATAGCAGCCGTGGCTGTTGCTGCTCTTTCCCTTGTTATTCAACACACCTTCTCTCGCCTGGATCTTTACATCGACAGTGTCAAATACAAATCATACGAGGTCAAGGAATCATTTGACACCCATTATGCCCACCAGGCCGTTCTAGCTCGAGACAGTAGTCTGATTCTGCTCACCGACAACACGATTGAGGCTGTCTCTCCCGATCTGATGACTGCCGAAAACCTGCTTATCCCCCCGCTTCTGTATAAACCAGAGGCTCGAAAGATTCTCTTTATCGGTCGAACCGAGTTTGGCATCATGCAACTGTCTGACAGCATGCCGGATCGGTCAATCACGGCGGTCGATCCCCGGGGTGTATTGTCGCGGCGGATAGACGGCATTATTCGCGTTACCGGATCCATCTTGCGGGTTGAAAACGATCCGATGGCCTTTCTCTCACGTCATGAAGCCCCGGACACTTACGATATTGTCATTGTCAATACCGGCGATCTCGGCAGTTACAAAAACAGTCGCTTGCTGACCGGAAGGTTTCTCAAGCTGGTTAGGTCTGTTCTGAGACCGGGTGGGGTTGTCTGTTACCCCACTCGCTACGATACCGATCGCTATATTACTTCCGAACAGCGGGAACTCCTGTCAGTCATATACAACAGGCTTGAGCGTTCTTTCAAGCATGTCAGTCTGTGGCCGGGGAACATGACCCTGTTTCTTGCGTCCGATGCAGCGGAGCTGGCAATTCCCTACGACTCAATAGTCGCCCGACTTGCCGAACTCGAATATGCCCCGCAGTTCATCAGTGAAGACTACCTTTATGACAGGCTGGATGAGTTCAAGGTGGAGAGGCTTCGCGCGGCGATCAGCGACAGCGACGATGCGACTGGTCTCGACCGCCCTGTTATTCCACATTACCAGGCGATGTACCAAGCGAAGGCAAGCGACTTCGATAGACAGGTTGTCTCGTTCATCCTTGGAAAACCGCACTGGGTTGTTGCCATTCCCTTGTTTATTCTCCTGTTCTTAGGCTTCACCTGTGTAACCAGTGCGAAGAAAAAACGATATGGGCTCTTTCTCTATTTCACGGCCGGGCTGACATCGCTCAGTCTGGAACTGATATCGTTCTATGTGTACCAGTCGTTGGCCGGGTCATTGTACGCCGAGATGGCTGCTTTGATCGGCGCCTTCATGCTGGGCCTGGCTGTCGGGACCTATTACTCCATACGGATGGACCGAGGCCATCTGGAGTACCCCGCCCTGCTTATGCTTCTGGCGGCCACCTTGATATTCCTTGTTAGCTTTGACTGCATCGATTCCAAGGTCATCCTCTTTTATCACCTGCTCTTTCTGTTCACCGTAGCCGTAGGCACCGGCACTCTATTCGTAGCTGCCACAGGTCGCTACTATCCAGTGGCGTCACAGGCCAACCGCGGCGCCGGTTATGCCTGCGAACTTATCGGTTCATCGTTTGGGGCGCTGTTATCTACGACGATTTTTCTCCCGATCATGGGGCTGCGGTGGCTGTTGATAGCGCTGGCAATGCTGATGGTTGTTGCTCTTGCGGGATCGCTGTTGACGGCCAGGGAGGTTTGACTCTATGTCTTTGAGTGTAACTGACATAGACACCCCGGCAGTATTGATCAAACGATCAATCATGGAAAAGAACCTGCAATCCATGCAGGCTCTGGCTGACCATTACAATCTCGGTCTTCGTGCTCACATCAAGACCCATAAGATACCTGAATTGGCGAACCAGCAAATGAAAGCAGGCGCTGTCGGTATTGCCGTTGCCAAACTGGGCGAAGCGGAAACAATGGCCCAAGCCGGCATCAGGGATATCCAGATTGCCAATATCATTGTTGGCAGAGAAAAGATCAGACGCCTGGTCAGGCTCGCCACGAAATGTAAGCTATCGGTGGCGGTGGACTCGATTGAGAACGCCAGACAACTATCTGCTGCCTTCTCCAAGAGCGGTCGGCCGCTTAATGTACTGATCAAAGTAGACACGGGGCTTAGTCGGTGTGGATTCGATTCATTGCAAGACATTGTTCGGTTTCTCAATACTGCTAAGCGCCTGACAGGCATCGACGTCATCGGGTTGATGACGCACGCCGGGCACGCCTATGCCGCCCGTGATCGTGAAGAGATCAAAGCAATCGGCAGAGCGGAAGGGGCGACGCTTGTTGAGTATGCCCATCAGTTGAAGGCACTGGGGTACAAAATGAAGGTTGTCAGCGTTGGTTCCACTCCTACGGCAAAGCACTGTATGAAGGTAAAAGGTGTCACCGAGCTGCGCGTGGGTAACTATATCTTCAATGACATGACGCAGGTAGCCCTTGGGACTGTTCCTGTAAACCGTTGCGCCCTGACTATTCTGGCGACTGTCATAAGCAGACCGACGAAAGAGCGCGCTGTTATCGATGCCGGTAGCAAGGCGCTGGCGCTGGACAAAGGCGCTCATGGCCGTGACACTCTCGAAGGGTTTGGCAAAATAGTTGGGGGCGGAGGGATGTTGACGCGCCTCTCCGAGGAGCATGGAGTTATTGAACAGGTAACTCGTCGGTTCAGGATCGGGCAGAAAATACGGCTTATTCCCAACCATGCCTGCACGGTGATGAACCTTTTCGATTATGCTTACCTGGTAGACGGCTCGACCGTTCTAAAGAGATTGACAATATCAGCGCGTGGAAAGATGAATTAATCCGGAACGCAGTGCGGGTGTTCCGGGGGTTGTGGCATAAGTATAGGGCAAATGTCGGGTTTCTCGCTCCATCTGTCTCAGGCGGATTCAGTTTGGAAACCGACCTACAAAGCTTTACGGCAAGGATTCTAACCACTCAACAAAGAACTCCTTATGCTCTTCACTATACCCCACCATCCCCACCAATCTTCCTTTTCTCAGGCCGGCGATGATTGTTCCGTAGTGGGTGTCATGAGTGACAAAGGCGCTTCTGTCATCAAACGGAAGCTCCTGAGGGGATGGCGTTATGTTATCCATTTCAGAGAGACGTTCGAACCACTGTAATAGTTTGGAGCGGGGCGCATCCTGCGATAGGAAGAGCGTCACGGTGTCGCTAATGAGCTGATATCGACAACAATACACGTGTGTAAGCATTTTCTCTCCAAGGAAAGACTGGGCGAAATACCTTTCTGTGGCTGGCATCCTGTTCTCCGTCGGAAAGAGCATGAACGCATCAGGTCGGTTGGTTGTCCCCGGAATCAGCTTGTCAAGCGTCGCCGCCGCTTGAGAAAGAGCAAGACCGGTCGCCTCGGATTCGTCATAGCCTAAGAGATTAATGACAAGTTCACCCTTCACGAATTGGAGATTGGCAGTCGAAGAAAACCCCTCAACTCCCAGCGACATAAGCTTCGCCTTCTCCGGTCGCATCATTGAATACAAGCCGAACGCATTGTCCGCGTTGTCGAACCGGTAGATATCGATCGTGAACTCCGTTGTGCCGACTTTGTAGTCGGCCGTGGCTACTTCCACGAAATTGTAGAGGTGGTATAGCTCGGCACCACCATCAATGTACTGCCATAGCGAATCGCCACGAAAGGAACGTACCTCTGAGGAACGAGTGGCTCCAGCATCGGTAAGTTCCTGTGGTAGAAAACGCTCAAGACTAAACTTCTCGGTCGGTTTCTTATTGTCACCGCACCCGGCAGCCACAATAAGCAGTAGACTGAATGCTGCCAGGGCCAATAATTTCCCCTTCATCTCAGGTCCTTATCCTCTGGGCGTTACCTATTGTTGTTTTTCTTTGTAACAGTATCTGGTTGTCCGGCGAGCGCGATTCACCGACGGACGTTATCCGAATAGCAGCTTTGCCGCCGACAGGGCAGACATACTCGCAGGCTCCACAGCCGGTGCACAGGTTGGGGTCGATATAGGGACGTTTGACCATGACTTCATTACCATACCGGTCATGCGTGACCTCTTCTTTAAGATAGATCGCCTTCGGTGAAGTTGGACACCACTCTTCGCAGACTACGCACGTAGTACCCATCGCCCAGGGTAGACACCGTCCCTGGTCGATAAAAGCGGTTCCAATACGATTGGCAGGCGTTTGCTTATCCCCCACCTTCTCTTTCAGAGAGATTTCCGCAATCGCTCCCGTTGGGCAGACCTGGCTGCATAGCGTACAGGTCGACTCGCAGTAGCCTATCCTTGGAATCAGAATAGGCGTCCAGATTCCCTCCAATCCGGATTCAAGCAAAGTGGGATGCAGGGCGTTGTTGGGGCAGACCCGCATGCACTGACCGCACCGAATACAGCGGGCCAAAAAGTCGCTTTCCGGTACGGAGCCGGGCGGACGGATCAACAGAGGATTGGCATTTACCTTGAAGGCATCCCCTGATCGAAGCAACGGCAGCAATGCTGCCCCGGCTACCACCGACGCTATGACTTTCCTGCGCGAGACATCGATTTTTTGTGTCGCAGGCGGATTGGCTCTGGATGGTTTCCGGTTGGGGAAAAACTTGAATTTCAGAGAGCCGGTCGGACAGGTCGCAACGCAGTTCAGACAGAGATGGCATTCCGCTTGGTGCCACCGCGATCCGATATCGGGATTATCCCCACCCTGGCAGGAAAGTCGGCAGAGTTTGCAGTGTTGACAGGTTGATTCGTTCTTTTCAAGGCCGAGGATAGCAAACCGGGAGAAAAGGCCCAACATTGCCCCCAGGGGGCAGATTCCGCGGCACCAGAAGCGCGTGAAGATTCTGTTTAAGATCAATATCGCTATGAATAGGAAGCCGATGGTTAATATCATGTGAAAGTGTGCCATGCGAAACGGCAGCAGCAATGCCGCCACTATGTCGTAGATCGATTGAGCGAAGGAACTGATCGGCGGGATGCCGAACGATTTTACCCATCCCAGCAGGCCAAAGGCGCCGGTATGGATTGTTGGCAGAACCACCGTCCCGATCGACCTGGCAAGCAAGGCCAACGGGTCAAGCAATCCAACCTGCAATGTTCCCACTAAAGCCGCTCCCGCAAAGAGGAAGAAGATGTAGTACTTGATCCTCTGATATTTTCTGTAACGGTTTGATTCTATCTTGTGAGCGCCTTTTCGGCGCAGCCGCTCCGATGGTATCTCTGAAATCCATTGGTTCAACGATCCCAGGGGACAAACCCAGCCGCAGAAGAAACGGCCTAAGAATATCGTTGGAATCAGGATGACGAGCGACCATAACAGGCCCTTATACAGGGTGCCGTTGGCTAACAATGTCGCCAGCGCCACAAGAGGATCAAACTGCAGGGCGATAGAGACCGGGTAGGGGAGGCGTATTTCGGCGGAGTCGGATGGAGCGAAATTGACCTCGAAGTTGGTTTTTAGTATGAGCCAGACGAAAATGAGAAAGAAAACGACCTGAGAGATCCGACGCAGGTTTCTAACCGTTTTGATTGTCACAGCCCGATCTCCTTGTAACCAGTTGACCGGTAGTCGATCATTCCCAGACCAGACTTCTCCGCGAGCGCAATATGGCCGATATTCTCCCCTCTCAAGCCCAGGAACTCGGCGGCGCGCGCATCGGCCGCGACCTGGTCGGTGGCACAGATGACCGAGTTCTCGACAGCTACATTGTCAAGCGAACCTCCCTGTGGCCCGCCATGCAGAAGGACCCGGGTGGCGTCAACGACCGTCAGGGTCGGGCGACAAAAAGCAGCCAGGTCTACAACTGACTGGTCTATCTGCTGATGAAGCTGGTTGCGATGACCTCCAAGGATGCCGTAGAAGTTTTTCATCCCGAGCGTACAGGAGCAAAGAGAATGCTGCTTGACAATAGGCATATTAATGAGGCGGTCGGTAAAAACAAAGTGTTTCAGAACGGGCCAGGTAGTGAGAAGCTCACCTTCCAGATTGGTCTGGATGAAATCCTCTTGCGCCGGAAGAATCACCCGCGCCCCCGCCTTTTCTGCTTCCCGCCCAATGCCGGAACGGAGAAAGCAGCGCCGGGGATCATTGCAGGACACATCGGTTACGATAACCTCTGCTGCCCCTGCCGATAGACATAGGCGGATCATCTCACCCACCAGGATCGGGTTGGTTGTAGCCGCCTGCGCCGGGACTCGATCCCACCCGATATTGGGTTTTATTGTGACCCTTTCGCCCGGGTGGATAAAGCGTCGAATCCCGCCGATCGCATCAAGGGCAGCGTTGAGCGCAGGAATCGGGTCAGCGTTCTTGGACAGGGCTATTTGAGGGAGAGACCTGTCAGGGGGCACTGTAAAGTCATTCGTTTTGGCGATGACAGACCGGTAGCGGCTGGTTTCGCGGTTGTGAAAAAACAATCCGGTGCCGCCAGTCACAGCCGCCAACACCAGGGCTTTACCTGTTTTCTTCAGAAATTCTCTACGCTCCATACACTTTGACTCTAATGTGCCTGTCGGGGCCTCATCACTATGCAATATATAGAATTGTCAGTTGAGTCACAAGCTGGACACATGGCAGGCAAGACCCAGCGGAACTGGAAGAACGGAAAGGGACTCGGGAAAGTGATCAAGCCTCAAAACGCTTGACAGCGCTGGCCAACTACGCAAATAATGGATTAATTGGCAGGCTTGGAAGTGGCTATAAGCATTGGTGAACCATAAATGTGAGGCGAGGTGATGAGCGACCAACGTGAAACCAAAGGGACAGCGTCGAGAGAAGCTCTGATACTGCCTGAGGAATACAGACCACATTTAGACATGAAGGAAACAGAGGAAGCAATCAAGTATATCAAGGATTCTTTTCAGGTGAGACTTGCCCGGCAATTGAACCTTAGGAGAGTCTCAGCTCCCGTGGCTATCCTAAGTAGAACTGGCGTCAATGACCGTTTGACGGGAGTAGAGAGACCGGTAAGTTTTCTCATCAAGGATATGAATGAACAAGCCGAGATCGTGCAGTCCTTGGCTAAATGGAAACGTTTAGCACTTGCTGACTATAGTTTTGCGTACGGCGAAGGCCTTTACACCGATATGAACGCTATAAGACCTGATGAAAAGCTTGACAATTTACATTCCATTTATGTCGACCAGTGGGACTGGGAAAGAGTGATAAACAACGAAGAGAGGAATTTGGATTACCTCAGATCTGTGGTGGGGAAAATCTACAGCGCGATGAGAGAAGAAGAACAGGAAGTGTGCCGAAGGTACAAACAACTCCCCGGTCCTTTCCTCCCACCAGGAATATCGTTCATTCACAGCGAAGAGCTGGAGGAGAGATTCCCGGACCTTCCTCCGATGGAACGAGAAAAGGCTATCTGCCGGGAGAAGAGAGCGGTGTTCGTAATCGGCATCGGCGGGCGGTTGAAAAGTGGCAAGCCGCATGATGAACGAGCGGCAGATTATGATGACTGGTCGACTGCCACGGGGGAAGGGAGACGAGGGTTAAATGGTGATATCCTTGTCTGGTATCCATTGCTTGAATGTGCATTCGAGCTTTCTTCGATGGGCATAAGGGTCGACAAGGAATCCCTGTACAGGCAACTGAGAATAAAGAATGAGACTGACAAGATCAACTTATACTTTCATCAAAGGCTGGTACGGGAAGAGCTCCCCTTGTCCATCGGGGGAGGCATAGGACAATCCCGGCTTTGTATGCTTTACTTGAGAAAGGCTCATATAGGTGAGGTCCAGTCATGCATCTGGCCCGATAATATGATTGATGTTTGCAGAGAGAACAATGTGCCTTTGCTTTAAGAGACTGGTGTCGCAGGTCGGCTCAGCCGCAACATCCGCAGAATATGAGCCTGTCAGTTGAGTCACACGCTGGGCACATGGCAGACAAGATTCGGCAAAACGGCAAAGTCGATTACTACCTCGTCAGTTGTTAGACCGCGTGAAATCACCAACTGACAATTCCGTGCGGCGGCAGATTCCGTTCCCCCTATGGCCGTTGGGAGACAAGCCCTAACCATGCGCGAGATTGTGCTGTAACCAATTGGGACAACCTCTGGTTATCTGTTCCTCACTAACACGCCGTGAACAAAGCTGGCGATCAAGCGTTTAACATGTAAATTATTATCTTGGCAATCAAGGAATTGGGATGTAAATTAAAAGATGGAAGATTAGACCGGCCTTGCCGGTGTTCAGAAATTGAGCAATGTGCCGATAGAGTAGGGGAAAAGTTTTGGAGTATACGTGGCCGATTTTGATGGCTGGCGGACAGGACGGCGGCGGTGGAGGAATGATCACGCTCGTCTGGTTTGGCCTGATTTTCGTACTCATGTATCTTCTGTTGATCCGCCCCCAGCGGAAGAAGCAGAAAGAACACGAAAAACTGATAGGTGAACTGAGAAAAGGTGACAAAGTTGTGACCAGCGGCGGTATGTTTGGCACTATCTTCGCCATCGATGATGAGCGCAATCGGGTAGTGCTAAAAATCAATGAGAACACCAAGCTGGAGTTCTTGAAAAGTTCTATCGCCGGCAGGGTCAACAAGTAATGTGAGGAGTTATCGTGGCAGAGCGGCCGATCGTCATATATGGCGACCCGATTCTGCGGGAAGTGTCTCAACCGGTCAACACTGTTGACCAGGAGATCAAAGATTTGGTGTCCGAAATGGCGGGCACCCTTAAAGAAGCACGAGGCCTTGGCCTTTCAGCGGTCCAGATTGGTGTTTTGAAGCGCGTGTTTATCGTCGATCTGTCAGTCGTTGACATTAAAGAAACCCTCAGAGTGTTTATCAATCCCGAAATTGTCGAAACCAGTGGGGAGGTAGAGCTTGAGGAAGGCTGTCTGTCCTTCCCGGGATTGTATCAGAAAATCGTCCGTCCCGCCGAAGTCAGGGCGAGAGCGACGGACCTTGACGGCAACCAATTCGAGATAAAAGCAGGAGGCTTGGTTGCCAGAGCGATTTTGCATGAATATGACCATCTTGAGGGTGTACTGTTTATCGATCATTTATCATCGCTCACAAGAACGCTGATAAAGGGCCGTCTGAAAAAGCTTGCAAAAGTTTCATAGCGCCTTGAGGCGCTGCCGCTTTCCGCATACGCTCGCTTCGGTGCCGTTTTTGTGGCACTCTGTTCACGGTGTGTTTTGTAAGTGAAGATTATCTATATGGGTACGCCGGAGTTTGCCCGCAAGCCGCTGGCGTATCTTCAAGAGAGCAAACACGAGGTCGTAGCTGTCGTAACCGGGCCGGACAAACGATCCGATCGGGGGGCAAAGTCGCTGTCGACTCCGGTTCGGGAGGAAGCTGAAAGGCTGGGACTTGTAGCCTACACTCCGATCTCATTGAAAGACAAAGGGCTATACCAATCCCTGAAAGCCTGTGGGGGTGATATTATCGTTGTAGTGGCTTTCAAGATACTACCGGAGAAGCTCTTTACTCTTCTTCGGTATGGTTCAGTCAATGTCCATGCTTCGCTGCTGCCGAAATACCGGGGAGCGGCGCCGATCAACTGGGCTTTGATCAACGGAGAGAAGGAAACCGGTCTGACAAGCTTTTTCCTCAAAAAGAAAGTCGATACCGGCGACATAATTCTGCAGGAAAAGGTCGCTATAACTGATGACGATACCTTTGATTCCCTCTCAGCCCGGCTTTCTGATCTGGTCGGTCCCTTCCTGTTGCGAACTCTGGAGTTGATTGAGAACCCGAAGGCAGACCCTCAGCCCCAAAAAGGCGAGCTGGCCTCTCCGGCACCAAAAATCGAGCCGTTTGACGCCATGATTGACTTCGGCTTTCCCGCCGATAGAGTCCGCAACTTTGTGCGGGGGCTATCCTCACAACCAGGCGCTTACACGTTTTTCAGGGGGAAAAGAGTCAAAATACTCTCCTGCCGGGTGCACGAGAGCCACGATCCCAACTTAAGCATCGAGATGCCGCCGGGGATGATCCTGCCGGGCAAAAAGAAGCTGCTTGTCAGATGTGCCAACTCGGTTATTGAAGTTGGCACTCTGCTGCCGGAGGGGAAGAAGGCGATGAACGGTGTATCGTTTTTGAACGGAGTCAGACCGCAGCCGGGGGAGTGTTTTGGAGGAGTACCCGAAGGGGATAAAAACTACCAAGGATAAGAACTACCAATGAAAAAAGAGATTATTGTCAATTCGACCGAGTACGAAACGCGAGTAGCCATTCTGGAGGATAACCGGCTGGTGGAACTGCAGGTGGAACGCCTTGATACCGACCGCATGGTCGGCGATATCTACAAGGCCGTTATCAGGACGGTGTTGCCGGGTATGCAAGCAGCGTTTGTTGACATTGGAATACCAAAGGCAGCTTATTTGCATTCCTCAGATATCGGCAAGGACTATGGGCGAAACTATGACTCGGAGGATTTCGAAGAGGAAGAAGCACCGGTTGATATCGTCCGCAAGAAGCGCCGAGCCGGTATTGAGACGGTATTGAAGAGGGGGCAGGAGATACTGGTACAAGTTATCAAGGAACCGATATCGACAAAAGGTCCGCGAGTATCATCGGAGATATCAATTCCCGGCCGTTTAGTAGTGTTGGTCCCCGATGATGACCATATCAGGATGTCCAAGAGAATCGCCAACTGGAATGAAAAGAAACGCCTGAAAAAAATACTTGCACCCCTGCGACCTGAAGGATTTGGGCTCATTGCACGCACCGAGGCAGAGGGAGAAGGGGAACCTGCCTTTCGAGCTGATATCAAGCGGGTATTGAAGCTGTGGGCCAAGCTCAAAAGGAAGGCCGACAATACTCCTGCGCCCTGCCTGATCCACAAGGAAGCCGAAATGCTGGTGGGGATGATTCGCGACGTTTTCACTGATGATGTACAGCGGCTGACCGTTGACAACAGAACGGATTACAAAAAGCTGATCAGCTTCGCCCGGCAGGTTTTTCCCCATCTGAAAGATCGTATTGAACTGTACAAGGGCGATTTGCCGCTGTTTGACCAACGAAACCTGGAACCGGAAATCGAGCGGATGCTTGACCGCAAGGTCTGGATCAAGAAAGGCGCTTACCTGGTTATTGACCAGACCGAGGCGATGGTGACTATTGATGTCAACACTGGCCGTTATGTCGGCAGCGGTGATCAGGAAACGACCATCTTCGAAACCAACATTCAGGCGGCCAGGGAAACGGCCCGCCAGATACGGCTGCGCGATATTGGCGGTCTGATTATCTGCGATTTTATCGATATGTACAGCCGGGAGAATCGGCGCAAACTGTTTGAAGAATACAAAGCCTGCTTCAAAAACGACCGGGCCAAACGGGCCATTAATCCGGTCACTGATTTCGGCATAATCGAGATGACGCGCGAACGCGTGCGCCCCTCACACATGCATATTCTGTCCGAGCCCTGTCCCTACTGTTTTGGCCTGGGGCGGATTTTGTCGAAACAGACTATGAGCACCAAGATTGAGCGGTGGTTCATGCGAGCCAGGGCTGACAGAAGATTCAGCCAGTTCAACCTGGTGGTCAGTCCCCTGCTGGCTGAAGCGATGTCCGACAATGGGGTCAACCGAGTGGAACGGATGATGAAAATACACAAATTCAGGATAAATCTTATTCGCGATACGACCGTTCACATCCAGGAATATAAAGTCTATGACGCCGAGACCAACAAGGAGATAACCGACCGCTACCGCGTTTGATGCGGCTCTTTTTTAGCCTGATACCAATTGGGATCAATGATTAGATTATTGGTTCCGTATGTGTCATATCGTTTTGTAATTGTGATATAACAGATTGTAGGGCGGAAGTCGGGGACTCCTGCCTATTCTTGGCAGGTCTCTCCGAGACATTCCCTACGGTTTGCTGCTGTTGAGCGGAGTCGAAGGGTGGCGGCACCCACGCTGGTGCGGCGTGTTGCTTCTGTTGAAAACCGGTTAAAAAACTGTTGCGCATCCTTGAATGATTCTCTTTATTTTACTATTGAGATGGGAGACACACGCAACTTAAGTCAAGAGATTGAAATCAAGCTGTGCCTTGAGTCATTTACTGACTATTTGAAGCTACTCGGGTTCTTGGGACAGGTGGAATCCGAGGAGCACCATGTCAATGGTTTTTTTGATACCGAGGACAGGAAGCTGGCCGCCGATGGCTGGGCGCTGCGGGTGCGAGTAGAAAGCGGCCACGGGCTGTTGACACTGAAAAGTGAAACTTCAAAGCCTGGTGTGGCTGTTACCCGGGATCAAATTGAGGTGGAAATTCCGCTGGGGGAAGCGGTCGACATTCTCAGCCTCCGAAAGGATGTCATGGCCCTCTCCAATGCTTCTGTTGACTTTGTCAAGCGGACATGGGGCAAAATCAACGTCACCAAGTTAGCTCATTTCGAGAATACCCGGCAGAAAAAGCCGTTCAGAATCGGTGATTACAATTACGTGCTGGAACTTGACAAGACCGAGTTTGCCGACGGCTCGGTCGACTATGAACTGGAGCTGGAACTGTCCGATGAAAGCCGTATTGAAATCGTCGAGGACGGACTTCGCAAGCTCTTTGCCTCTCTTGGTATCCCCTTTTGTCTTCAGACCGAGAGCAAGTTCGCTCGGGCGTTGAAGAAGACCGGGGTGATCTAACGCTGTAGTTAGGACGAATTTATTTCAACAAAATGATCTTCTTGGTTCCAGGTGTATCAAGCAACTCCGGCTGATGCCCCCTCCCTACAACTGGACCACGATCGGTCTTCTCTTCCGTTAAGCCTGAGAACTGATTTTTAGGAGAGCCTCAAATCACCCGCCGGTGCCATGGAACATGTAGAAAGCTATATGGTACATACTTCCTGAGTCTGCAACCGAGGGTTTTCTGCTTGTTTTGAGGACTAAATGCCATATCATTATCGGCAATTACCTGATAACCCGAGGGATACTCTGGAAATGGTCCGACCGAAGATCGTTATTGCCTTGCTGGCACTAATGCTGTCTACTTGTGTCAGCGCTAAATCAACCGCCAGGCCAAGCCACTTTGGCTTGGCGCTCACCTACCCCGATGACGTCCCGCAGTTCTTTGCAGAGTCAAACGTGCCTTACTACAGGTTGGAGCGATTGGTAACTATCATTCTTGACATAGATGAGAACGGTAACAACACCGGTGTCATGTCCGAAAGCTCATCTGATAGCGCTTTTGTCACCTACACGCAAGCTTGGTTTGAGACAATCAAGTTCGAGCCGGCGATGTTCGGGGGAAAGAAGGTCTCGTCGCGTTTACCGGTTATCTTGCAGTTCAGACCACGGGTGAGGTTCCCGGATATATTCTTCCCTGTTGACTCCACCGGCGCCGTAATCGATGCTGACTTGTATTTCAAGGCCTTCGGCTTGAATGACATCCGTCTTCCGCGGATTGAGGAGTTCCCCCGTTACTTCTGTGACTTGAAATGGTCGGATACATCTTTGATCTTCAAATATGCACTAACGAAATTAGCTCTCGATGAGTCGGGCAGAGTAACGGATATCCAGGAGGTTTCTTCTACCTTTCCTGCCTTCACCAGTCAAATCATGTCGGCGATATTGTGGGCCGATTTTTCTCCGGCTGTAGTACTGGGGACCCCGGTTCCGGCGGAGTGTTTTGTGTTGATATCCTTCTTCCCGCAGATCAGTTATCCTGCCCCGGTGTGGCGCCGATCAGATATTGACTCTCTTCCCCCTCTGGAGAGGTTCCGCGTCCGGCTGCTCCCCGATACGGTGGGCTTGTTGTCTAAGCCGTTGCCGTCCAAAGTGCCGGGTGATGAGTTCGCACTGGCCGGAAAGCACACGGCGCTGCGCGATACTGTCAGTGCGGTGGTGCGGATTGACACAACCGGCCACGCTTCGCTGGGTCGCACGAGCAAGGCCCGGAAGGGAACAGGAAAGGCTGTTCACCAAGTTGCCGCGCAGTTAAGGTTTTTTCCGGCCCTGGACTACCAGGGTCATCCCCACAGTTTTTCGGGCTTGGTGAGTTTCATCTTCCAGGCTAGTTCAAAGATACGAATAGTTTATCATTGGCTTCCGGACGACTAATTTGCCGTTCGGCGGTAACTTCTGCTGCCACAACAAGATACCCTATTGAGCCAGCTTGGAGGGAAGCGCTGCGAGCGCATTTTTTGCGTTTGGGTTGGCCCGTCTCGACAATCGGTGCCTATCTGCCCCGCTATCTCGTTGATATTCAATCAAGAACGTGTGACGTGTGATCTCACCTGAGATTTCGGGCACGCTTTTTGTGCCAATTGGCATGGAGTTACGAGGCGCAGGAAGTGAGAGTTCGCATTGGAAGATTTGCGTCACAAATGAAGTATAATGATTGAAGGGTGACAACGATGGAAAGTGCAATTCGTGCTTTGAATGTACTATCGGGAGTTATCATGTTGGCCGCCGGAACTTATATCCAGCTCACTTTGTCGGGACTGCTGTCGGCGCCGGTGCAGGGATTGATATGTGTGACCATACTCCTGTACTTTTTTGTCCAGGTTGATCTGTGTTTAAGGAGGAATGGCGAGGATCCCGATCAGGCTTGTAGTTAGGTAAGAGTGGAATTATTCACTTGACTTTGGCTGAAAAGGATATAATATGTTTGCCTTGTTTGGCATAGCAACCAAGGGTTTTGGTTTGAAAAGAAGACACAGAGATCAGCTATTGGCATTGGGTCTTGCAGGTTTGCTTCTGGTTTTCTCCCCCGGCACCTCTCTTGTTGCAGAGGTCAAGCCTGCTATTGTCGATGCCCTTAAGGCCGGTGACACTGCGCAGGCAATCGAGTTGCTGCAGCAAGAGATCCGGGTGGACAAAGCTTACCACCTGAACTACTACACTCTCGGCATGATTTACTTCAACCGCATGAAGTATACCAATGCTAAAGAACAGTTTCAGCTTGCCCTGGACAAGAAGAGCAAACACTATGAATCACTTTATAAGCTTGGCCTGTGTTATCTGAAACTCGACCAAGTGGACAGCGCTCAGGCAGTTATGGAGAAGGAGCGCAAAAAGGCTAAGAAGGGTCTCAAGCACCTGTTTGAAAACGGCTATGGCCTGGTGATGCTCAAGAAGGGGGGTTATCAGGAGGCCGACCGCGCTTTCAGACAGGCTCTGGTGGATTACCCGGGCAATCCGGAGTATCTGATCAATCTTGGGGATGCCAACTTTTATCAGGGTGTCCCTTCGTTGGCAACCACCTATTACGCAAAAGCTCTCGAGCTTGATACCGGCTCGACCGAGGTATATTACCACTGGGCTGAAGCGTGCATTGAGATGAGGGACTACAACTGCGCCATCGAAAAGCTGCGTGTGGTGCTTTCCCGTGACAGCACCTATGCCAACGCATGGATGAGGGCCGGAGGAATCTATTTCAAGGCTGCTCTTTCGACCAAAACGCGTAACGAACGCAATGCCCGGTTCAAGGATGTAATTGGCTCTTACCAGCGCTACCTTGAACTTTCCCATGCCCATCCGGATTCATCAAACGTACGGGTCTTTTTTGAGCTGGCGATGTCATACCTGAACCTGTTCGGCTTTGAAGATGCCGTGAAGTACTTCGGTGATGTCCTATCGATTCCAGTGGTGGCGAGGGATATTTACTTCCATTACGGTAAAGCCCTTTGGGGAATCCAGGACTATGTAAAGAGCGGCGAGATGCTGCAGAAACATCTGGAGTGGGTCAAAGAGCACGGTGAGGAAAACCACTCCAAAGTGAGTGATGCAGAGCTGTATCAGTTGCTTGGTGACAGCTATTTCTACCACAAGCCAAAGGACTACAATACCGCTGTTTCGTACTACATCAAGTCACTTGAGGCTGATCCCGATCAGAAACGGGTACTGGAGAACGTTGCTATCAGTTATCATACGATGAAAAGTTATCGGCAGGCGATTGAATACTATGATAGACGCATCGAATTGGGTATTGATTCTTCCAAGGCTTCCATATTCAAGAACGCCGGGTACTGCGCCCTCAATCTAGCCAACAAGGGCGGGAATGAGGATGATGAAGACATAGACGAGGGTGATGAGGCAACCAGCAATGCCAGTTCTGATAAAAACTACTATGAAGAGACAGCCAAGTACCTGACTGACTACCTGAAGTACTACCCAGTCGATACCGGGGTGATTGCGATGGTAGCCAATACCTACCTGTATCAGCTTTCGGACTGTCAAAACGGGGTTAAGCACTATAAGGAGGTTTTGGCTCTTGATCCCGGCAACTGCGATGCCAAGAAGGCACTGGGATTTGCCTACTTTGGCGGAGTCTGCACGACAAACTACACCAAGGCGGCGCAATATCTTCGCGATGCCTACTCCTGTCTCTCCACGAGCAAAGGCGGTTGTGCTGATGTCAACCTTCTTCTGTGGATTGGCCAGTGTTACCATCTGCGGGCGGCGGACAGGGCCAAGGCCAAGGAAAATGCGAGTGACGATTTCAGAAAGGCTTACGAATGGTACGAAAAGTGCCTTAAGTGCGATCCATCCAACGCTGCGTGCAAAAAGGGACGGGACGAGGTGTTCCTGGAATTCGGGGATTGAATAACATATATCTTATTATTGGGGATTGTGAATGGCTGAGGACGAACACCAGAAGAGCTCGGGAAAAAGGATTTCAGATTCCGATCGATTCCGATATATAGGGTTTGAAGTATTCCCTGGAAAACCCAAGGATCTCTTCAAATCTGAGGAGGAAAAATCCAAGTACGTCGACGCTGTTATTGCCAAACGCTCGAAGGGGGAGGTCATTCGAGAGGAATGTACCCTCTTAGAGGAAAGGGTTTCCATAAGTGACCGGCTGGTTCTGACCGTAGCCTGTCTGGCTATTCTTGTAGTGCTCTTTGTTCCATGGTACTCCTTATACAATGAGATTGTCGAAGAAACTGTGATCCCGGTAACAACTGGGATGCCGGCTGACAGCGTGGCGGTTGCCGTAGCAGAAGGTGATTCCGTGCTCATGTCAGCCGGGGAAAGACCTGGCACGGCGGGAGTGGCTGCCACAGATGAGCCTGTCGAAGCTCTGGCTCCAACCGAGGAGCAGATTGAAGATAGCTCTGCTGTGGCTGAAGTGGGTGGCTCGTCTGAGGAGGTCATCCACGGTATGAAAGCCAGGAAAAAGATATACCGCCAATATTCACGACTGTCCGGGATCGGTGTTTTCCTGGCATTGGGCAGTGTTGGCTCCTACGTCTTTTCATCGGGGTTTATTCTCTTCCTGACGGGCATTATCCTCATGTTTTATACCCTGCTGTGCGTGGCGCTGCCGATTTACACACTCTATGGCATTTACGGAACCAAGGGCAATCCGGATCAACGAGCGCTCAAGCTCAAGAAGATTGTCCGCTTTAGCTGGGTCCCGGTGATACTCTTTGTTCTTATGTTGGTTATCTCATTTATGGGCGCCGACTACGGTTTTGATCCAACCGCATTCTATGACAGCCTCGGCACCAGCTATGGCATAGGGGTGCTTTTAAACAGCCTGTCCTGGGGGGGGATCGTGTCGTTGTGCGCTTTTGTCTTGGTAGCCGTAAAAGGAATAGAAATTTAGGTTGTAATAGGTACATAACTATGTGGAGGAATCTGTAAGTGGTTAAACAAACAATCTTCATTACCCTTAACGCTATTGTGGCTTTTGGGATTGGTTTTGGTCTGTGGTATGGGGTCTTCCGTACGTCAGAAGTTCCTATTGTCCACTCGATTTACATGGGGGGACCGCTGGTCGTCCTGTTGATTGCGATCCTGATCATGTTGCTGGTGTTTGTTATTGAGCGTTACCTTTCCCTGTATCGGGGGGCGAAGGGTAAAAGCTCGGTGCAGGTTTTCTTCAAGAAGCTGGTGACGCTGCTGCAGGGTGACGATTATGATAGCGCGCTGGCGGCTTGCGACAAGCAACGCGGCACCACCGCTAATGTCTTACGAGCCGGTATCGAACGGTATCGCGAGATCAAAGACAGTTCGGAATACAGCGCTGAAAAGAGAATCGAATTGACCCAGATAGCTGTCGAGGAAGCCAACGCTCTTGAGGGACCATTGCTAGAACGCAACCTCATTGCTATGTCGACTATCGCCTCGATTGCTACCATGGTTGGCTTGCTAGGCACCACTATCGGTATGATTCGCGCTTTTGCTGCAACGGGCAATGTCGAGGGTGGTGTGATTGACGCACAAGCGCTGGCTACCGGCATCTCCGAGGCGCTGGTTAACACCGCTGGCGGTCTGCTTTCCGGCATTCTGGGAATCTTTTTCTTCAACTTCTTTGTTAACAAGGTAGATGCGTTCAACTACACTACTGACGAAGCTACGTTTGAAGTGATGCAAATCCTAAAGGCCAAACAGGGGATCTAAGTCATGGCCAAAAAACGTAGGGTTGGCATTTGGATCGACATGACGCCGATGGTGGATATTGTTATCCTGTTGTTGATCTTTTACATGACTGTCACGCAGTTTAAGCCGCCGGAGGCCAAAGCTGTGGAGTTACCGTCGTCACATTCGATGATCGAGTTGCCGGACAAAGATGTTATTAACATCACCGTCACCAAGTACGACTCTATTTATGTCGATTACGTTGAAAAGGCAACTATCAACATCGAGGGCACGGATGTCGCAACGAAGGTCAGAATAGTTCGCACCTGTGACAAGTATTCAGTTGCTTCTGAGATACTTCGGGCGCGGGCCAAAAACCTGAGAGCCCTTATTGTCATCAAAGCGGACGGACGAGCAAGCTTCGGGATTATGAAGGATGTCATGGGAGCCATGCAGGAAAACCACTTGGAGCGATTTCTGATCATAACTGAGCAGGAGGGAGGGGCGGTGGAGGCTCTGGTGGGCTCCTGACAGCCGCGCCAGCGTTGGATCGGCAGATATAGCTGAGTGTGGATAAACCATAATTTAGAATAAGGAAAGAAATCCGGCAGGAGTTTGTATAACTTATAGAGATGTTGCCTTAGAACTGGAAGGTGAAAGAATATGGCACGAGGTAAAAGGAAAGGTTTACGACGACCGAAGCGGCGAATCCACATTCGTATCGATATGACCCCAATGGTTGATATCGTTATGTTGTTGTTGATCTTCTACATGGTAACAACGGTGTTTGCCATGCCTCAGGCAATGGAAATTAACCTACCGCCGGTGGAAGACATTGACCAGAAGGTCGAGGTCAAGGAGTCCAACCTGCTGACCATTCGTGTCGACGGAGAGAGCCACTTTTGGTGGAACCTCAAAACACCAGCCCCGGAGAACCTTCCGCTGCTGTTGCCGGGTGATCCGAACAAACCGGATACTGTCGCCTATAAGTTCAATGCAGATACACTTCGTGGCCTGTTGCTGGAACGGAATAGAGAAAACCCCAAACTGAACACTCTGATCCTGATTCACCGTGACGCAAACTACGCCGATATGGTGGATATCTTAGATGAAATCGATCTTATCGAACGGTCATGGAATGCCTTCAAGGCCAAGGATTTGGGTGTGAAAATAGACAAGCTATCAAAAGAGGACAAGTTCTCCTATCGGTATGCAATTGGAGACTGGGAAGGCAAAGACGACAAGATCATAAAAGAGGCTACACGGCAGGCCATTGAAAGGGGTGATTTGTAATGCAGGCCAGCGCTCTGTATTCGCCTTATGGCGCCTTTGAACTCAAGTCCAAATACCAGAGGAATTTTGTCCTCGGTACGGCAATAACGCTGGCTTTTGTGCTGTTGATTCTGGGAGTGGCGTGGGCTATTTCGGCGCTGCCGGAGGAAGAGTATACGGATGCGCCGGCGGTTGTCATCAGGCAGATAGCCGATTTGGGTCCACCACCGAGCGTTGCCAAGAGACCACCACAGGTGCAGGTGAGCACCCCACAGGTAGCGGCGCCCAGAGTTGGTATTCCCAAGCCAGTTGCTGATGACGAGGTTCTCGATGAGGATGTTGTCATTGCGACCCGCGACGAGCTGGCTGAGATTATCGCTCCCGATATCTCTTCAATGGCCGAGGAGGGGGAGATTTCCGTCGAGATTAATCCCGATGACTATTTGCCGGCTCCCGACGAATTTGTTCCGGTCGAGATTTATCCTGAAATGATTCATCAAGTTGAGCCGGACTATCCCCGCCTGGCCAGGCAGGCTGGTATCACCGGAACGGTCTGGGTAAAGGCCCTGGTTAACGAGGAGGGGAAGGTGCTCAAGGCCATTGTGGCCAAATCCTCGGGGACGGTTTCACTTGACGATGCCGCTGTCGAAGCGGCGTCCAAGAACCAGTTCAAGCCGGGAATACAGAACGGTCGCCCTGTGAAGGTCTGGGTGACTTATCCGGTGGAGTTTACGCTGTCAGAGGAATGACGATTTCCCAATAGATTGGCGGGTTGCGGTATCTGTCCATACGGGAGGTGCCGCAATGAAAACCACAGAACACAACAGCCAACAGATCCCCAACCTTAACGGGTATTCTTCTCCCTATCGTTTGAAAGCATCGTACCAGCGAAATATGCTGGTCGGGTTTTTGTGTGCAACATTTCTGGTGGGAATCCCCAGTTTCATTATCGCTTGGTGGGCGGCGGGAACAGGTCCCGGTAAGGCTCTGCCACCTACTTCCCTGCCTGATACTGTCATCATGTTACTGCCTCTCGACCAGGTGGTAGCTGTTATCCCCGAGCGCCGGCCGGTGGCCACGGGAAGTGATCGCTCTCATGTTGAGGGTGCTTTGGGGACATTTGTTCACGGGGTGGTTCCTGTAGGGGATCAGCTTACATCAAACCATGACCAACCTCTGTTTGGGCCGGGATGGAGAAAAAACATAGAGCTCGGGTACGGTAGAGATTTACCTGGTCTGGGTAATGGCGGCTGGGTTGCCACGGTGTTTATCCCGGATACCAATATCTACGAACTGAGTGCGGGGCTTGACCGGATCCCTGAACTCGTTGCGATGGAAAAACCTGAATATCCACCCCTCGCCCGGAGAGCTGGAGTTGAAGGAACCGTGATTCTCTATATCCAGGTTGGGATTGACGGCTTTGTAGAGGACGTAGAGGTGGTCTCTGAGACTACTCCCGGCTATGGATTTGCAAGATATGCCACTGAAACGGCCTGGAAGGCTGTGTTTGTCCCGGCTCTCTATGGCAGTCAGCCGGTGCGCTGCCGGGTTTCATTGCCAATGGAGTTTGTGCTCTCTGATTAGGAAGATACGAGACGACAACCGGCTCACAGGCGGCGCAATGTGCAGCCCATTGCTTGGTACAGACGAGCTTTGCCGCTCCATGACGAAAAAGTTGTCTTTTGAGGCAGCTTCTATACATCCGGTTGGTTCAAGTTGGTGTGCGAGGCTGTCCCACAAGTATAGCCTTGTCCGCTCTGTTGGTTCTTGTCCGCCGAAAGCGGACTGGGAATAAGAGTTCCGAAACTACAGAAATCTATACTCGCGTTAGCCAGCTCAGTAGGTCAAGCCCACTTGGGTCTTCTCTAAATCGCCGCTCGAAGTCAAGTCTCCTATCAATCGTTTTTCAACCAGCACATTTCATTTTCAAACTCTGAGG